>Ga0326512_10001905_pt1 | contig 15692 bp, 18 predicted proteins | sample 1_2617_0518_D_FD_203652 | JGI IMG/M metagenome (GOLD analysis project Ga0326512, IMG submission 203652) | Bovine rumen microbial communities from UC Davis, California, United States - 1_2617_0518 | ecosystem: Host-associated > Mammals > Digestive system > Stomach > Rumen | place: USA... | reverse complement strand
AAAAAAACAAGATACAATGAAACTATGATTTCAGCAGTAACAACAAAGACGTCAGTCGACAAGAGTTTCCATTCGCTCGCGAAAGGCAAGTCTGCCAGTGAGAAAATAATGGCAAGTACAATGTCTGTAGATGAATATTTCGACGAACTGATAGATAAGGTGCGTGAGGATTATGCGAATCTATGAGGTGCGAATCAGTCATGGTGCCCGTGTAGATATGGCAGAGTTGCGAAAGTTCCTTAAGTCCATGATGACAGTAGAAGGCGCTATTCGTTACGCAAACAATATGCGTGAGGAGATAAAAATGTTGGCTCTTTATGCCAATCTCTATGGCAAGTCAACGTCAATAACGTTACGACAAATACACCCCGAGGCACGTCGAATGATGTCGCATAATCGCCGCTGGATATACGTCTATCATATTGAGGAGAATTTTGTTGTAGTAGATCGTATTCTTCCAGCCAAGATGAACAAAGGCTAAAAAACTCTTCCCTCAGCCTTCGATAAACCTTTCAATTATCAATTCTCAATTATCAGAGTTTTCCTATCCCCTTGATTTCAAAATAATAGAGAATGATGATAAATTCTGCAAATACATCTTTTGAAACAAAGCATGAGGCAACTCTCAGCAATGCTGGAGGCTTCACAGCATTTAACTATGGTGGATACAACATTCGTTTCAAGGCACCATACAGTCTGGAGAGGTATGTAGATATCGTCAAGTGGGATGACGGATATCTGGTGGTCAAGGCAAAGTATAGTCATAATACTGAGCCCGAAGAGGAATATATAGACCTGAAGCCTATCTTAAAAGGACTCTACATAGACCCCACTACTTTTTTAAAACCAATAAAAAACGTACGCATAGCTTATGCCTGATAAGAATCACTATAAAGAGATGTACCTTTGGTGGTCGCAATATAGTGACAAAGGGTATTACGAGAAGAACCATTAACCCTGAAACATAGCGGTTCCCTGTCCCTGTGTTTCTAAAAGCTGGATGAGCGGAGTTAACATCATACATTATACATCAAACATAATACATCTTTAGGCGACGGCAAGGCTTGCTCACGCATTGTAAGAGCTCTTAACGGAGCAATCGTTGACCATTACGAAGTAAACTAATGACAGGAGCACGGCTTCTGACAATGAGATAGGAACATAATTGATAATTAATATGGCAGATAGCAATATTATTAATGGTGTAACATTCATCACAGGCCTCACATTAAATGAAGTTCTGGTAAAGACTTCCTATTTTGTGCAGTCTAACAAGCCAGGGGATAAAGAATTTCAAGGTAAGCCAGAAGCTTATGGAACAGGTTTTATGGTACTTTATAAAGGTCGAACGTTTTTTGTTACGGCAGACCACGTAGCTCATGTCAAAGATCACGATTTGAAAAAACGGACTGGCGAGAATAATGTAGTTGGTGTTCATACCTATACCCGTAAGGAACTCTCTGCACAGGTAATACTATTATCAGAGTCATTTTTCGCAGAGAACTACAATATTAAAGCAGGAAAGTGCGAACTAGTTGATGTATGTGTGACCCCGTTAACACCTGAGCAGCTAGATGTTCCTTTCTTCACACCAGAGGTTGAGATACCAGAAAGGATAATCCAAAAAGGGGAACAGATGATAATCTTTCAAGATGACATATTCGCCCAACCTTGTAAGGAAGGTACTTATTATGTATGTGGCCATACACGCCCACATATAAAGAATGGAATCTTTATTGAGTATGAAAAGACATTCAAGTCAAACCTGAAATTCATGTTAAGGGATGGTGATCATCTGCTGTTTAATACAGAGGAAGTAATTACTGATTATGAGGATTGGGCTGGTATCAGTGGTGCGCCAATTATGAATCAAGATGGTAAATGTGCAGGTATCGTAACGTCTGTAAACGTAGACTCTAAGATGGTCTGGGGGTATGCAGTTGAAACTATTACCATGCTCATGGATATGGCAATAAGAGATAAGGAAGCATAAAATAAGCAGATAGGTTAATACAATGATAGTTATTAGTTTCATCAATATGAAAGGTGGAGTAGGTAAAACTACGCTCTCCACTAATTTCAGTTATAATCTTGCAGAGCGTGAGATGAAGAAGGTGCTGTTGGTTGACATGGATCCTCAGTTTAATGCCACACAGTGCTTCTTTTCAGGCGACCAGTATGTTGATTACTGCAAAGATGGGAATCCTACCATAGTATCCCTTTTCCAAGAGAATGCTATATCTGTGAGTTCTGTGGAAGGTGCTACAAAAGTTACACCAAAGGATATGAAAGATATAAAACCTTATAAGTATAAGGACAATCTATATATCTTACCTGGTGACCTTAATCTCTATAAGATTACCATGGAGAGTGGTGGTGGTAGAGAATTTAAGTTGAAGAAATATCTTGCTGCCATTGACCAGGAGTATAACTTTGACTATGTTGTAATAGACACACCGCCTACACCTTCTGTTTGGATGACGAGTGCCTTGATTGCAAGTTCTTATTATGTGGTTCCAGTTAAACCCGACCCACTTTCATACACCGGTGTTGACTTGTTACGGGTTGTTATTGAAGACAAAATTAGCAGTTATAGTCTCGATTTGAAATGTGCTGGGTTGGTTATGACAATGGTTGAACAGGGAACGGTGGTCTATAAAAAAGCCCTTGAATGGGTGCTGAACGATGCTCATTGGAAGAAGTTTCTCATTACAAAGAGCATTCTTAAAAGGACAAATATTCCTAAATGGCAGTTATCTAACACGTTCATTAATGATATGAGTGACAGTGAATTAAAACTGGGGCTGGCAGGTATTGTAAGTGAAATAATAGAAAGGATAGATAAATATGAAAAAAATGTCTAAGGCAAAAGAGAACAAACTCGTCAAGTTCGCCGAGGAGTTATCATGGTTAATGGATGCCTACAAAGAGTTCTCCTTGGATGACATCTTAGAGCGTTTCATTCAGAATAGTAAGGAAAACTCCGAGCAGATGCATGGTTTGTATTCAAACACTTCTTATCTTGTGGGCGTCCTTCCTAGAATGTTTCAAGATAAAGAGTTGTTTGAGAATAATAGTGATTTAGCTTCTTTCGCCAAAGATGTCCTTCACATTGAGCTCAAAAACAGTGAGAAGAAATCAAGAATGGAGATTATTGGCACAATCGTGTGCAATATCGCCAATGATAATTCAGAACTGCTTGATACTTTGGTTAAGGCATTGGAGAGTATAATGGACAATGAATCAAAAATGGCAGAAGTAAAGAAATCAAGGAAGCAACCAAACTTCTCATGGAACGCCATTATTGCCTCCTTTGGTAAAGGTGAATAATGCTTATGTCACGCTTAGTTAAAGACGATTTCGACGGACTTGAAAAATTCGTTACTACTTATGCTCTAGCACCACTTGCAGCAGACAAAGAATTCTTAGGTTTCCTATCATCGCTGCATAAGAAATTCTATTCATATTTGGTTCTTATTGAAGAGTTAAGGCTGTGTGTTAACGATAAAGCCAAGAAGCCTGTTCTTTCCAAAGATCAGTTTGACTACCTTCAAGAATCCGTTTCTGATTGTGGGCAGTGCCTTTTCATGGCCATCCATGGATGTTATAAAGGAACCAGACTGTTATTAAGGTCCTCAATAGAGAATTTTATAAAAGGAATAAGTCTTGATGTGGCTCCCCAGATTGTCACAGAAAAGAGTGTTTACCAGGTGTTTGATGATGCAGATGTGGTAGAAGTCTTTCAAAAGACAACTCTTAAGTCTGATATTCATAATATTTATGGGACTTTGTGCATGGATGTACATACAGCGGATAGCAAACACATGGCAGGTGTCTCGGCATTGAAATATTTTCCTCATTTCGCAAAGGAAGATGCAAAAAAACTTAGTAATGTTTATGTAAAATTGTTATCAATGTTCGTGACTTCTTTGTGTCTCAAGTACAATAGTCAATTTCATGCAATATCATATCAAAACAAGGAAGTTGTATCTGCTGCGTTGATTGATAATATGAAAACAGCAGTTTATGGAGAATAGTGGCAAATGAACTAACAAATCTTTACGCGAAATTCATGGCACTAATTTGTAGGCAGGTTTTGCTGCGACCGTACTGCCACAATCGAAGAATTGAAAATTAACAGTTAACAAGTTGACATTTTAACATGCCTGCTACAGGCACATCAGGGGCATACCCAGATAAGCCTTCCGCTTAAAAGAAAAACAGCCGGATGGCCACTGATGCGCCCATCCGGCTGAAAGCTACAGTAACCATCGCAGGCGCCACGAACACGGTAGTGCGAGAAAAAGATAAATCACATGGATAAGAAATATCAGGTATTTGTTAGTTCTACTTATGAGGACTTGCAGGAAGAACGCAAGGCAGTTATGGAGTCTTTGCTTCAGATGAACTGCTTTCCTGTAGGGATGGAGTATTTCAATGCATCTGATGAGAGCCAGTGGGAAGTTATAAAGCAACTTATTGATGAGTGTGACTATTATGTCCTGATAGTAGCAGGACGCTATGGCTCTGTTGAGGAAGCAACAGGAAAGAGCTATACTCAGAAGGAATTCGAGTATGCGGTCAGCAAAGGAGTACCCGTTATTTCTTTCCTTCATAAAGACCCTGAATCTCTGCCCAAGTCAAAGACGGAGAAAAACAAGGATTCTGAGGCTAAACTCGAAGCATTCAAGGATGATGTTAAGAAACGCTTGTGCAAGTATTGGACTAGTTCCGGCCAGCTGGCTTCGCAGGTCATTCTGAGCCTCACCAGTTTGATCAAGTCCAAGCCTCGTGTTGGTTGGGTAAAAGCTGACCAGTTGAATGCAGAGGCGAGCAAAGAAATACTGAAACTTCGTGAGCAAATTGACGCTTTGAATGCAACAATTTATGAGTTGGAAGATAAAGCTCCTGAGGGAATAGATGATTTACAACAAGGAGAGGATGTATTAAAGATACTCTACAATAGTAGTTTTCACGGAAAAACAGAAGTTAAAGTTACGTGGAATCAAATAATAGCGGCATTAGCACCTCACATGATCAATGAATGCTCGGAACATAAGCTTTCAATTGCCTTACACGACATGGTTAGACTGGTTGTAAAAGATTCTCCAAGTATTCACGCTTTGTCAGATGAAAGTTTTCAGACTGTTAAAGTACAGCTGATGGCACTGGGCATTATTAAACCAAGCGCCAAAAAACACTCTGCAACTGACACAAACACCTATTGGACACTTACGTCGTATGGTAATAAGTTGATGATGAGGCTAAAAGCTCTCAAAAAGAAATAATAGATATCTTGATAAGAACTAGTTCGTAAGGTAGGAAATGAACGACTGGTTGAGATGGAAGTACATGAGATAATCGCAATAAATATTCTAATATGGCAGACGCAATTTGTTTAGACCCACTATCCTATACTTCTTTTTTCGTGGAACAATTGTACCAAGGACAAACTATGGGCACTGCCACTTGTTTCTTTGTGAAGAGACATGAGGTACCATATTTGATTACGAATTGGCATGTGGTGACAGGAAAGAATCCTAAAACTCAGGCTGTCGAACATCCGCAAGGAGTTTGCCCAGATCAGCTCAAGATTGCAATATTTAAAAACCAAGATATTGTTGCGAGAGAAGACTTAGTGGTTGATCTATACGCAAATGATGGAACTCCGTTGTGGAAAGAGCATCCTACACATCATCAAAATATTGATGTTGTAGCAATAGAAGTCAAAATTCCCGATGGTCTTATGGTCTCTTTTGTAGAGGATTGTATCGAGCCACTTAACGACAATACTCAGGTTGGTATAGCAAACGACGTATTCGTATTAGGATATCCCTTTGGAATGTCGGTAGCCGATCAATTCCCTATTTGGAAAAGGGCCAGTATTGCTTCTGAACCAGTTGTTGATGCTGAGGGCCTACCTCTGATATATGTTGATACTGCAACACGTTCCGGAATGTCAGGCTCACCAGTTCTTTATCGTGAAAAAAGACCAATTTCTATAATGACAGGAGGACAGTTTAGTCGTTATTTTATGCAGCTTGTAGGAGTTTATTCCGGAAGAATAGGAGAGAATAAGGACTTTACAGTACAATTAGGAAAGGTTTGGAAATCTGTTGTAATTGATGAAATATGTGCTTGAAAAATAAGGTAACTATGCAATATCATATATCTTCACCATACAGAGTGTGTCCTATGGGGCGTATTGGATGCCGATTGTATTTTGGGATTTTGGAGATGGCTGGCTAAGAAAAACATGTTCGATGCAATTCACGAATTGAGAAGTTTGTGCAGACGTTAGAAATACAACAAACTAAAGTTATAATTAATGATGTCACACGAAAATATCATTGCTATACTGTCTATATTGATATCTGCTATCGTTGCGGTAGCGGGTATTGTCATAGCTCAACAGTCGGAGAGGCTGCGAGCAATGAGAGAACAACTTTCAGAGAAGAAATGTAAAGCCTACGCAGATGCTATGATGATGTTCTATTCTATTTTGAAGGACTCACAGTTGCACCGTCCCACTGACAATAAAGCTATGATGCAGAAGATGATAGACACTAAGAAAGACATCTTTATGTATGGTTCGGATGAAGTGTTTTGGTCTTTTAATAAATGGCTGGTTGTAGCTTTTGAGAATAACAACAAGAATCAGTTCGATGCTTTTATGGAGTTCGTTCTTGAAATGAGAAAAGACATTTTTAATGGCAAAACAAAACTGACCAAGCACGATATACTGCTGAATCTTACTCAGAGTGAAGAGGAGGCAAGTAAGTTATTTGAATAGTTATGAATAAAGATGTTATAAATCTCATAAATCATAGTACATCTACATTTTCTAATATTGCTCAGATGGCGCAGTATCGGATAAAGTATGTGCAGGATAGAAATGCTGATTCGAAGGAGAAGATGTATAAACATACCTTCTTGGCTGGTGTCGGGATATTCACTCTCTTGGCAATCGGAATAGTAGGATTGATGGAAAGCCATAAATACGAATAAGGATTTTTATATGAAAATAGATATAAAAAAGTTGGCGGAGGAGATAGCCGCGGATAAGAAACCAAGGCAGATAACGCCGAGGCAGTTATTCAATGCATTCGATTTTGAGCGTCGAACATATGGAAATTGCTACTATGTTGATAAGTTTCTGAATGAGAACTCTCTAATGGTAACCCCCCATTATAATGATGTGTGGATAGACGATATCATAAATTTGGGACACAAGCCAATAGCAAAAACAGACATCCCATTTGATCCTATTCGTCGCATTAACACATTGGACTCTGCAAATACTATACCAGCTTATGTAAATAATGACGCTCCTTTGTTAGCAGCTACGACCATCATGCAAAGCAATGACTTCTCGCAGTTGCCCGTTATTAATGGTAGTGTACGCAATCTAGTGGGCTATATCTCATGGGAATCAATATCCAAGTCTATCATTAATGGCGTTAAGTCAGATATGGTTAAGGACTATATTGAGATTAATGTGGCAACGTTGAGTCCTGATACCCCATTGATTGAAGCTATTGAAGTCGTAAAGAAACATGATTTTGCTGTTGTTCTTGCCAAGGATAAATCCCTCTATGGTATTGTAACGGTGAACGACGTTACCAATCAGTTTATAGAAGAATCTGAGCCATTTGTGCTACTGAGTGAATTAGAGAACCATCTCCGTAATCTATTACGTGATAAGATACTTGTTGAAGACCTTAAAAAGCTCTGTTGTAGAGACTGCCATGAAATTTCTTCTATTGATGAGATGACTTTTGGTGATTATGTGACGGTCTTTGGCAATGAGAAACAATGGGAAAAACTTAATATTGCTGCAGATAGGAAGACGTTTATTGAGGAGTTAGAAACAATTCGCAATGTTCGTAATGACGTTATGCATTTTCGCCCTGCAGGACTAGATGAAGATAAGAAGGATTTGCTGAGGCGTTTTGTTGAGTATCTTCGTGTATTGGTGCGCTATATCAAATAAGAAGATGAATTGTTAGTATATAAGCAGGGAAATGTGATAGGAAAGAATCACATCATCTGCCAAACATTGAACAATTAACAGTTAACAAATTATCATCAAGTTGCGGCTAATGGAAAGGAACTTGTGGGTAAAATAACCATTAAACGATAACCTTTAACCGTTACAGGAGCCTTTACTCAACTCTTTAAACGATAACCTTTAACCTTTAACCGTTACAGGAGTCCCGTTACATCTTCCCTCTAACATTTTTCAAAATTGGCAAATAATAGCGTAAATAACAAAAGAATAGCAAAAAATACATTACTGTTGTATTTCCGTATGTTATTCCTGATGCTTATCTCGCTATATACGAGCAGAGTTATTCTTAGTGCATTGGGAGTAACTGACTATGGTATATACAATGTTGTTGGTGGCTTCGTATCAATGTTTAGCATAGTAAGTTCGTCGCTTACTACTGCATGTTCTCGTTTTCTGAATTTTGAGATGGGTAAGGGAAGTGACACTGATAGGTTAAACACAGTGTTCTCCACATCATTATCTATTCAGATGCTTCTCTCAATTATAATATTATTATTGACAGAGAGTATTGGTGTATGGTATATAAATAATATAATGGTATTACCAGCAGATAGGTTGATAGCTGCAAACTGGTGCTTTCAATTCTCTGTTCTTAGTTTTTGCATAAATCTTGTTACGGTTCCATATAGAGCATGTATTGTAGCCCATGAAAGGATGCAGGCTTTTGCCTATGTGAGTATCATAGAGGGTACTGCCAAATTGATTATTGCATTTGTTATTATGTATAATCCGTTTGATAGGCTGGTATATTTTGCTTTACTGTCTTTCCTACTTACTAATTTTATTCGCTTTATTTACCAAACATATTGCAGACGAACATTTGCAGAATGTAAGTACCATTTTGTCTTTGATAAGGCGATGTTAAAAGATATGTTCGGATATTCTGTGTGGCAATTTGTAGGAAACACATCGGCTATACTAAAAAATCAAGGTGTTAACATCTTGTTAAATCTCTATTTTGGTCCAGTAGTTAATGCAGCACGTGGTGTTGCTAATACAGTAAATAATGCAATTCATCACTTTGCAGGAAATTTCATGATGGCACTTAATCCCCAAATAACGCAATCTTATTCAGCAGGTAACCTAAAATATTCTTTCAGTCTTGTCAATAGGGGGGCAAGATTTTCATATTACATTTTATTCATTTTGTCATTGCCAGTTATAATAAATGCCAATTACATCATGCATTTATGGCTGAAAAAAGTTCCAGATTATTCTGTAGCCTTTGTTCAATTGATATTGATAGAGATGATAATAACCTCCATTTCACGTACTCTCATTACCATGCAAAGTGCGACAGGGAGGATTCGTAACTATCAGTTAATTGTAGGTGGAATACTATTGCTCAATCTACCTTTGTGCTACGTAATGTTGGAACTTGGCTTTTCTCCTGTAGTTGTAGTCTTTGTAAGTCTTTTTGTAGAGTTGTTGGCTATATTAGCAAGAATGTATATGATTCCTATTACTATACCAGAATTCAAACCTCGGTACTATATTCGTGACGTCTTACTCAATATATTATTGGTGTCTATTATTTCTTCAATAATACCTGTTGCGCTGCATATTATTGTTGAGGAGAATTTTGTAAATGTTTTAATTAATGTATTAACTTCTGTATGTGTGAGTGCATTATGTATATTATATATTGGCTGTTCTAAACATGAGAGAAGCATAATATTAGAATCTGCTTATAAACTTAAATCAAAGATTTTGAGAAAGTAAGGCTACTTAAAAACTTTCTATGATAGAAATATTAGACAAACATAATTGCTGTGGATGCGAAGCATGTGTACAGGTGTGTCCTAGGCACTGTATTTCTTTTGATGAGGATATAGAGGGCTTTCATTATCCGTTGGTGGATAAAACTGTATGTATAGACTGTGGCCTGTGTGAAAGGGTTTGTCCAGTATTGAACCAGGCAGAAGAGAGACCTCCCCTTAAGGTCTATGCTGCCAAGAATAAAAATGAAGAAGAATTGTTAGCATCTTCATCAGGAGGTCTGTTTATATTGTTTGCAAAGGCTATCCTTCAAAAAAATGGAGTTGTCTTTGGAGCTAAGTTTGATGAAATTTGGAACGTAGTACATTCCTATGCAGAAACTGAAGAGGGGGTAAAGGCATTTATGGGTTCCAAATATGTTCAAAGTAGAATTGGTAGTACGTACAAGGAGGCTAAGGAATTTCTCGATGCGGGAAGGCAAGTTCTCTTTTCTGGTACTTCATGCCAAATTGCAGGTCTAAAACGATATCTTCGTAAGGAATATGACAATTTGCTGACTGTTGATGTTATTTGTCATGGTGTTCCCTCTCCAAAGGTGTGGAGGATGTATCTTGCAGAAATAAGAAGGAGTGCCCGTAAGGGCAAAAATTCAGTTTCGCTTCCCCTTACTCACAATTCCTCTGAAGGAGATTCCCATAATGAGTGGATGCGAATTACGAGGATCTCCTTTAGAGACAAACTGTTAGGATGGGAAAAATTCAGTTTCGCTCTCACCCTTGCCAAGGCCTCGGCTGACGGCAAGCAAAATACAGTTTCGCTCTCACAGATATACAGAGAAAACCCTTACATGAGACTGTTTCTTGGAGATTATATATTGCGTCCTTCATGTTATAATTGCCCATCCAAAAGTGGCACAAGTTGCAGTGATGTGACAATAGCAGACTATTGGAAAATAGAAAAGATAGATTTAACTATGTATGATGAGAAGGGTGTAGGTCTTTTAATAGTGAACACTCAAAAAGGACTGAAACTGTCAGAAAATATTTCGTTTATACTGAAAGAGTCTAAATTATCTGATATTCAGTTAAGTAATCCATCATATTATAAATCCCATCAAGAGCCACTAAAGCGAAATAAATGTTTTCAAAAGATAAATTCAAATAAATGCGAATCTATACAAGAAATTGTGAATCAAATGTATCGTCGTTCATTATATCAACGTGTGAAAAATAAAATTAAAAAAATTATCAAAAATAAGTTGTCATCATTGTTATATATCCAGTTTAAACATTATATAGACCGTTTTATAATGTCTATATCGTAATAAGTTATTACATTTCCAATAGTGTAGATACTAATTGTTAATGAAGAAAAAAAGAATTGATTACATAGACTATGCTAAGGGTTTTGCCATTCTATGTGTACTTTTAGGTCACATGGAGATAAGTCCTATATTAAAGCATAGTATTTATTCATTTCACATGCCCCTGTTCTTTATACTTAGTGGATATTTCTTGAGAAAGGGCATACCTGACAAAGATTCTATAAAAAAGAACTTCCAGGCATTATTAGTACCTTATTTAGTAGTTGCAGGTGGGATGTGTGTATGGCAATTATTTTCGAATTATGATGCTTTCACAAAACTAGAAACATCAACTCTTGCTTCATTGTTATTTGTAGGATATAGAGTTAGAGGAGAAGATATCATATGTTTTGTCGGTGCTATTTGGTTTTTATGGGTTTTATTCTTATCTAAAATATATACACAATATATGTTAAAGTGGAAATATGGGGGGGGCTATTATATGTATAATAGCCATGTTCTCAATGTTATTCACAAAAATGACACATATTGTCCCCCCTTTAGGTGTATTACAGTCTTTGACAGTATCAGTATTTTTATTAGTAGGTTTTAAATTAAAAGAAAGGGATATTTTAAATAAGCATATCACAAAAACGGCATATTGCTTTATGCTAATTTTAGCTTTGGTTCTTATGTCAAAAGCACAAGTAGCCTTAAGAGTAAATGGTGTAGCATTTAATATATTCAGTTGTGTTATTTCTTCGTATATATCATATGTGATTATTAAGGGATTGCAGATGTTCGACTCAATAACGTGGTTAGGTACGCAATACATTAAAAGATTATTGTTATTTTGTGGTAAAAATTCATTGGCCTTTTTATGTGTTCATACAATTGAAACACGTTATCAGTGGTTCACACTTGATGCAAATATCGTTGGAATAGAATTTATAATCAGAACGTGTTATATACTCCTTATAATAAAGTTCTGTTCATATATACCGCTGACACAAAAAGTTTTTAGAATACAATGAGAATAGGAATACTCACAGTTCCTTTTAATAATAATTATGGTGGTTTTCTTCAGGCTTTTGCATTAAAGAAAATTCTCACAGCTATGGGGCATGAGGTGATTTTTATAAATCGTCGCAGAAATAAAAGGAATAATTACAAGACTAAAATTAAATATATACTTACCAAACTACATCTCCGTGAAGATAAAGTAAAAAAGATTAGTCGATATACAGATCAGTTCAAGAGAGATTACTTATATCCTATCACCAAAGAATATTATACTACACAAGAGTTAAAAAAGTGTCTGAATTATAAGTTTGACTATGTAGTTGTTGGCAGCGATCAGGTATGGAGATACAGATATGCAAAGGATAGCATAGATGATTTCTATTGTAATTTTCTGAGCGGAACAGGCATTCCTCATTTCAGTTATGCTGCATCAATGGGAACAGATGAAATGGAATATCCCAAAGATAAAATTGAAATATGTTCAAAACTGTTGAAGACTTTTAAGGCTATATCTGTTAGAGAACAAAGTACGGTAGATATTCTGAAATCTCATTTTGGCGTAAAGGATGCTCAGGTAGTATTAGACCCAACTCTTCTTTTGGATAAGCAGATATATATAGATTTATTTAAAAATCAATATACGGGCTGTAAAAAACCATATATCTGCACATATGTTTTAGATGAGGATAGTGAACTGCGAACTGCGATAGAAGAATTTGCTTTACGACATCAACTGGAAATAATCAACATGAGAGCTCAGACAGGAAATCTTAAAGATATAAAGGAAATAGAACCTGTAGAGAAATGGCTGTCTGCTTTATATTATTCTCATTATGTTATAACAGACTCCTTCCACGGCACTGTTTTTTCTTTAATATTTAATAAACCTTTTGTTGTATATGGTAATGCAGTAAGAGGAACGACAAGATTGAAAGATTTATTAGGTCGTCTTGAGTTGAGTAATAGGCTGGTTTCCAAGAGCCTTGATATTCATAACATACTTGATACGTGTATTGAATGGGAATACATAGAGAAACTAAAGGAAAAGATGAAAGTAGATTCTCTATCATTTATTAACGAAGTTTTGAAAAATGACCAATAAAATGAAAGTACTAATTACAAGTGACAGACATTCATATATGAATCCTTTTGTGTGGACGTTGGCTGATGGAATCTCTGAACAAGGAGTAAACGTTACATGCTCACTTGATGATTTCTGGCATGATTGGCAGAAATATGATGTTATACATTTGCAATGGCCAAATATGCTTGTTAAAGGTTTAGATACAATAGCACCCCTTAAATCTCATCTGCAGTCTATAAAAGATGCAGGAAAACCCATGGTAGTTACTTGCCATAATCTGCACCCACATTATTCAAAGAGAAAGATTCTGAACGAGGCTTACGATGTTGTTTATGATGCCGTAGACTGTTTCATTCATATGGGTAATTATAGTTGTGAATTATTTAAAAGTAAATATCCTAAAGCAAAACATGTTATAATACCTCATCATGTTTACGATAAGTTTTATTGTGACATCCCCTCAAAGGAAGAGGCTGTTAAATATCTAAAATTTAATCCTAATCAAAAGTATATACTGTGCTTTGGGGCTTTCCGTCATGATGAAGAAAGAGAAATAGCCATAAAGGCGAGTAAAATTATGGAGAGATATAATGGTAAGGTTATTGCACCAGCATTCTCCAAATATGGTTTGCATAAGAATATAGTAAGAACGGTTAAAGAATATGTACGCCATCTGTGGTACAAAGTCAGATACAAGAATTTATTGATTTCCAAAGGGTTCGTATCGGATGAAGAATTGCCATTTTATTATGCAGCGTCGGATATCGCCTTAATACATAGAAGGGAAATCTTGAATTCGGGAAATTTGCCAATGGCTTTTTATATGGGCAAGGTTGTTATGGGACCCAATGTAGGCAATGTCGGAGATTTACTTGATAAAACTTCAAATCCTACATTTGATATCCATAATATAGATTCTTTGGAAGATACTATAGAGAAAGCTTGGATATTAAATGAACAAGGAAAAGGAGTTGAGAATCGAAAATATGCCCTGGATAACTTTGCTACAGAGAGGGTTGCGCAGCAGCATGTAGATTTATACCAAAGCTTGATATAATTAATAACGAATATGGAAAATATAAATTATAGTTTTATAATCCATCACAAGAACAGTCCAGACCTCCTGCAGAGGTGTGAGAAAAATAGGTGCGTAATAGAATAGACATGTAAGTACGAAGATACTCATCCAACGCTAAATCAGCACACCATTTATCTGGTGTGCTGATTTTTTTTGTCTCCCATTTATGTTCCAGCATTGCTGGTCCTAATGTCAGAGTCCTTGCGCTTCACAGGTGCTCAGGCGCTTCGCGGTTCCCTTTTCCGTTCCCGTTACCCCCAAAACTTTGGGGAACTCACCGCCAGGTCGTAACCCATTTCGGCATAGTCGCGCATGGAGTGCATCTGGGTGGCGTTGGCATTCATCTCTTTCCTCGTCATGGCGAGGAGGAGCTGGATGACCAGTTCGCGGTTGCGCAGGTCTATCACCGTGTTGCGTGCCACGACGTAGGGCTCTGAGTAGCGTGGCGATATGGTGTCGATGACGGATTGGATGTAGGCATCGGTCTGGCTCGCCGTGCGTGGTGCCCACCTTTCTATTATCGTGCCGAGGCGCTTGATGCCTCGCCTGCGGTAGGAGCGGAGTATCATCACTGCTGCGCGGTAGCCCATGCAGAAGCATTACTTCTATCGCTAAAAGCATTACTTCTATCGCTAAAAGCATTGCTTTTACCTTTCGTCAGAAAAATCGTTACTTTTTACTTTTTAATTTTTACTTTCACGAAAAATGAGAATTTTTCGTGATTATCCCCACTTTTCCTCAAAACTCCGCATGAATGCTGGGATAAAGCGAGTGGGGGCAGGGTGGTTTATCCCCACTCCTGACCCCACTTTTAACCCCACTTCCGACCCCACTCAGGCGGCCTTCAGAAGGATGACCTTGTAGTGAGTGATGTGTCCGCAATCCGTACTCTCATAGCCCAGAGCCTTCATGGTCTTGCCAAGGTAAATCTTGGTGCTGTGAGTAGTCTTGATGGTAGGAAACTCATTAGCTATCACCTCCAGCAGATTAGTGCTTGTCATAGAGCGAGCCATCTCTCCCTCCTTAGGCTTTCGGAAACAGATATTCACCATATCAGCCATATCCTTCTTCGCCATATAGGTCACGTTGAGCTGCTGAATGCGAGCCACCTCCTCATTATTAAACCAGTAAGGAGCCTTCAGCTCAGTCAGCTCATATAGCACCTGGGCATATAGCTGCTCATAATCTATCTCCCCAGTATTGTCGATATACTGCCCCTTAGGAATGGTGATGCAGATATATCGGCGCGAACCAGTAGCATCCGTCAGAGGGTGGGGGTTGTTAGTCGTGGCAACAAACGAGGTGTATCGAGGTCTGTCCTCCTGCGAAGCCCCATAGATAGGACGACCGTTCACCCTGCTCCTTGAGAGAAGCTGCTTCAGGGCAGCATGCTGACCAGGCTTGATGGCATCCA
>Ga0326512_10001903_pt1 | contig 15697 bp, 18 predicted proteins | sample 1_2617_0518_D_FD_203652 | JGI IMG/M metagenome (GOLD analysis project Ga0326512, IMG submission 203652) | Bovine rumen microbial communities from UC Davis, California, United States - 1_2617_0518 | ecosystem: Host-associated > Mammals > Digestive system > Stomach > Rumen | place: USA... | reverse complement strand
AGATGAGTATAAATATTGGGTTGGAACAAAATCGTATGGATTCTATGCAAAAGAAGTCGTAATCGCCGCAGGTCGTTCTGGAAGCAAATGGGTATCGGGAGTCTGCCGATACTTGAACATTGAAACACGAGCAAATAAGGTGGACATTGGCATTCGATTCGAGTGTCCGGATGAAATCTGGGACCATGTTACAAAAAGCCTTTACGAAGCCAAGATTGTATATAAAACAGAGACTTATGAAGATGAGGTTCGTACATTCTGTATGAACCCTTCCGGTGAGGTCGTAAACGAAAATACAAATGGTATCGTAACAGTAAACGGACACGCCTTTGAGGACAAAACCAAGAAAACAAACAATACAAACTTTGCATTGCTTGTAAGCCAGACATTCACGGAGCCCTTTAACGACAGTAACGGCTACGGCACGGCTATAGTAAAGCTGTCAAATATGCTCGGTGGGGGTGGCGTAATCGTTCAGAGATATGGAGACCTGATTCGTGGAAGACGCTCAACGAAACAACACATTCTCCATAACACAGTTACACCGACATTAAACTGCGAGCCTGGGGATTTGAGTTGGATTCTGCCCAAGCGTATACTTGATGACATCCTTGAGATGATTGGAAAGCTTGACCATTTGGTTCCCGGCATGACAAACGATGATAATCTGCTTTATGGCGTTGAACTTAAACAATACAACATGACCGTGGATGTAAATGAAAATCTTGAAGCCAAAAATTATAAGGGTCTCTACTTTATCGGCGACGGAGCTGGTTGGACACATTCTTTAAGTCAGGCATCAGCCTCAGGACTTTATGTATCGGAGAAAATACTTGAAAATCTCAAAGAAAACTAAGGAAAGAATTTTAGCTACAATTCCTTTAATACAAGCCGAGCCAGACGAGTCTAAAAGGGAAGAGATGCTTGATAAAGCCAAGTTCAAGCCTGTTGAAATCTGTGAAGTCTGCCAGTCCCCAACAAAAATGTATGGTCTTTGTTGCTCGATAGAAAGGTGTATGTGGGATGCCAGTTATATTTACTTCAAGGCCGAAAGACCAGTCAAAAACTCGGCAGACTGCAAAAACGTGTTGGATGATGAATGTTTAAAATACGTGAAAACATTAGAGCCGGATATGGGTATGGCTTGGGTAAATCGTTGTTCGAATTGTAGCCATTTTGAGGCGAAAGATGACAATAGCTGAAATGTCAAACTTTATGAAAGCGTGTGGTCACGGTTGGGAAAAAGAACTTAAAAATTATGCCAACTTTGACAGAACGCTTTCTAAGCAGATTTCAAGTTTTCCTTACTCAAAAGTTTTTAGCATTCTTAAAGAAAATAAGTATCAATTAATTTTGAGAAGTGACGAACCAGAAGTTACTTTAAAGACTTTTAGCGAAGATGTTCAATTACAGTTTGAAAAACTATCATATGCCTTGATATATAAGCCAGAACTTAAAGAAATGCCATTGGACAAAGCATTTTTCAACATCACACATGTGAATAGAGGTTGGGGCGAAGTAGAGCTTAATCTTTATTCTAACCGTGGAAAAGTTTACTGGCTTTTTTGTAAAAGGTATCTGTTTTATGCAGTCAAGCCTAAAAAAGTGATATGTTGCCAAAACAAACAGGACTTGAACTTGTTTTTAGATAATATAAACGAAGGTATCAAGTATCATGGTATTCTTGATTCGGAAGAGATAAAATAGCATTAATATCGAAATACATACTATTGAGATGTTGAAAACGCATTTTCACAGTCTGTACGATAATAAATTTTGGTTTTTTAAAAAACAAAAACGAAACTATAGAATAGGAGTTTAAAATGACACAGGAAGAAATTGACAAGATTGAAGATTTGTTGGACGATTCATTGGAAACTTTTCAGGACAAGAAACAGTTCAACAAGACCCAGAAGCAAATGCTCAAGGATTGCGCAGAGAAAAATGAACTGGGCAAAACCGGAAAGGCTATCCTTAGCAGGGTTATGAACTACCACCACTATAAGGGTGCAAACTGGTTGAGCGGAAATCCACTGGAAAAGGATACTACTGCAAAGGACAAGGACAAGGTTGCTCCAACATTCATTAAGCTCGTACAGATTATCGAAGACCTTGCGGCTATCGGTGACAAAGATTTCCTGCAGCCTTATGTAGATGCTTTGTTCAGACGGGGAATTAAGCTTGAAATCGACTATGGCAGCCCAGACATAAAGGAAGATACCAAAACTATTCTGGAAACACTTGATTCCGCAAGCAAGCTTCAGACAAACATTGACAATCTTACGACACAGTTGAAGGAAGAAAAGTCTGCGGAATCTGAGGAAATAGGATTTGCACCAAAATCTGGATTTATGAAAGTCCTTGGACTCTATGAAAAGATTAAGGAAGACCAGGCGGATAAAGCGGAGGACGCTATCAATCAGGGAGCTGCGGATGCACTTATGATTAGCCAAGCATACATGTATCTTGCAACCCAGCTTCCAAAAAGTGACGATGACGAATAAATTTTTTAGGGGTGGTAATTTATGCCACCCCTATTTCAATCATTTATGTTTTTCTTCACCTTGAAGTAGTTTCAAGAGGTCACGCATAAAGCCATCCCTCAAGCCCATCTCAATCTTTGGCCAGTTTTCTGGCTTCTCCAAATCTACATTATTATCACGGCAATATCTAATTGCCCTTGACAGGAACTTGTTAGTAACCTTATTTCCTACAAAACGGAAATCCAAATGAACGTTTACCGGAACGTGGACATTCTTGAATTCAGAAGAACCAAGGACGGCAATCTTTAACCAAGCAAATGCCTCACGCTTTGCCCACTTAATTACTTCCTGGTTCGTAGAAGAATATTCGCCGACCTTAAGGTCGTCCAAAATCTGTTCGGCACGGCAAAAGAACTCTGGAACCGTAAGATTAAGCTGGTATGTATCACAACGAGAAATAACCGCATCGTCTATATCTGAAATATAAAGATTTGAAATCAAAATAAGGTTGGAATCAAAAATCCAGTCATCTGGAATCTGCTCGGACGTTTCCAGCTCCTCATTGCTCAACCCTAAATCTTCCGCGGCTCTTTCAATGTCCTCAAGCCTTTCTTCCTCTTCATCGGAAAGCTCACTTTCATTTATAAGACCCAGATTCCTTTCAACGTACTTATCAATCTGGTGAAGGGGGTCATAAGTTTTCTTTTCGGTAAGGTGTTTCTTGAAGCCAAATACGCTTTTAATCTTGGCCGCTTCCTGAAGATTTACATCGAATTCAAACGACTCATTGCCACAAGAAATAGAACATTTGCCTTCCAAAAGTTTAGAAGTATCGACGTGAATGTTTTTGTGTTCTATGGACTCGTTTTCTTTTTCGAGTTGTCTGTTGGCATTGGCACGAATGGTTCTCGGCGATGAAATAGGCTTGAGCGATGAATTCAAAAGAACCTTCATAAAGTTGTTGATATCCTGAGAAGGTCCAACCAAAAAGCCGTCACAGTCATCAAGAAGAATAAGCTTTTCATGTCTGTTCTTGAAGAAGAAAATAAGCAGGTCTGTAAAAGCTGTACCTACAGAACCAGAACGGGAAATAAATTTCGGCTTATTCTTGTGCTTTTTATTAGGCTTCCATTCAGAAAGGCCTTTTTCAATACCTTTTTCAACGGAATACGATTTGCCCACACCGGGCTCGCCGCAAATAAATGCGTGTGGGTTCAAAGATGCACCGGAAGCTACGTTTCTGGCGGTTTCATAAAGACCGTCATATTTATCCGCAACAGACTGTGCAACACTGTCTGTCTTATTGTTTGCGGAAACCAAAGCCTTATACAAAGAAATCATTATAGGGTCTGCGCCAGGCTCTGATGGGTCAAATGTTTTTCTGGTGTCCGCGTCCTCAACATCCGTACCCTTGACGGCATCTGGGTCATAAATTTTATAGACCCCCTTATCAATCAATCCTAACTCACGCTTGAAATCATATGAATGGAAGTCATTTTCATCTATAAACTCGCCACATTCTTTCTGAAAGTTATCCCATGTCCAATCCTGCTTATCGTGCTTGGAACAGAAACGGCGCATTACATCACGGGTACTTTTAGCCTCGAAAATACGTTCAAGATTCTTCTGATAAATGCTTTCATACATCTTGTCGCCTTTCGTTTCATCTATCTCAAAACGTAAGCAGTCCGGCAAGTCATCCCAAACCTTTATAAGGTCCGCCAAAGTTGTATATTCTGTCATAAAAATGTTTCCTTGAAAAGATATTTTACTTAATTAGTAACAGAACTATTAATATAATTCAAGTAGGAGGAGGAATTTATATGTTGACGCTTTCAGAAATAAAGGATTACATAAAAAAGAACTACCTGGAAAATGACATTCCCAAAAACTTGGAGCCAGATTGTGATTTGGTCAATGAAGCGGTTGATGCGAGGTCATTTGCATCGTATAAGAATCGTCTGGAAATGTGTAAGAATAATATTTTCAAGAAATGGTTCTATTTGGGCAGGGGGAAAGATAAAGAAAATAATGTCTACTGCAAAGCCACAATGTTTGATGATTTCCGCAGAAAGTCATTCAATAAATGGCGTAAAAGAATTGAAAGAAAAGGCGTAAACATTATACGCCCATACTTTAACGACAACAATAAACACGTTCGTAACTACAAAATCTTTAGATATTTTGACTATCATTATAGCAATATATGGAACCGTATTAAGTACGGATTTCAGTATTCGCCAAATTGCTCTATCTGGGATATGACCGACTTAATAGATTACCTTATCGTAAAACTTACGGTAATGGGCGTATATCACGGCGGAGGATTCAGTCATGTCCTTTATCATAAACAAAAAATGCACACAATCTGGCAAGCCAGAAAAATGTTGATTGAGGCTATTTCCGCAGAAGACATTTATACATATGCAAAAAGTCTGGAGCTGAAGGAACAATTCCATTTAGATAAAGATTATTTTGATTTAGTCGATACGTGGAGTCCAAACGATTTTATAAAAAACGGCAAAATCTCCAAACAAAACTGGTTGGACGACGATGGTTTTAACTATTCCGTCAACCCGGAAAACTTGACCGAATTTTTTGATAAAGAGCTCTATAGTACGGAAGACGGAAGAGCCCAAATCGTAAAAAAATGCAAGGAAATAGATGACTACTGGTTCAATCTTGACAAGGAATCCGAAAGCAATCTTTACTATCTGGCGATATTCACAAACATAAAGATTCGTGAAGCATTTGAATTCATTTCAAGCCATTTTTACGAATGGGGCGATTGAAAAAGGGGGGGAATTTTAATGGAAAACTTTAGGGAACATAATGTTCGGGTATTTGAGGACACACTTTATAGGATTAATCAAAGTGATTATCTAAAGGAACGCACGTTCAGTTCCATCAAAAACCAAAAGCTTATTTTGGAAAATGACATTCTTGATTATAATGCAAAAAAGTATTCCGTACCTTGTAAGATTTATGTAACAACAAATCGAACTATGGAAGCGGCGTATGACTACGTAGGCAAGAAAACTGCAGTACTTAATTTTGCATCCGCAACCACGCCTGGGGGTGGTGTAAGAAAGGGCTCATCCGCACAAGAAGAATCACTTTGCCGTGTTTCTAATCTTTATTTATGCTTGACAGAGCCGAAACTTTGGGAGCCGTTTTATCAAAAGAATCGAGATGCAAAGAATAACATTCATACGGACGACATCATTTATACGCCGGACGTGCTGGTAATCAAGGATGACGACTATAACATGTACGATGAATCCGACTGGTTCTGTGTAGACGTAATTACTTGCGCCGCACCAAATCTGCGTGAGAAACCAGAAAATTCATTCAATAAGGATTTCGGGGAAGCCATTATACTTTCAGACGAAGAACTTTACAAGGTACATTATAAAAGGGCTATCAAGATTATGGAAGCGGCAACGGTAAATAACGTGGAAGTTTTAATCTTGGGGGCGTTTGGTTGTGGTGCTTTCCGTAACAACCCCACTGTTGTTGCAAGGGCATACAAAGACGCAGTAGGTATGTTCCGACACGCTTTCAAAGAAATCGAGTTCGCAGTTTACTGCCCACCTAAAGACCCTACTAATTATAATGAGTTCAAAAAGTCTTTTCTTTAAATTCTTCATAATAGCCAACCAGTAAATGGTTGGCTTTTTTTTCAAATAATTTGTATTCAAAATACATTTCAACTAATTCGGAATTATCCCCTCACGCACTTAAATTGTGAGGACATTCTGACCGTCGCCGGTCAAATTTTCTGCTTCTTCGGATGCTCCAATTTGCAACGCAAGCGTTGCTAAACCTTCCACACCCTCCACAGACCTGAATTCCGACACTCCTTGCCGTATCTTTTTTATTGCGTTCATTTTGAGATTGATGGCTGCGTTTAATCACGAACGTGCTCTGTCCCACATTCTGGGCAAATCCAACTTCTTACCGAAAGATTTTTCGTAATCGGATTTTTAAAACCACAACAATGACAAATCTGACTTGAAGCAAAGAACCTATCTGCCTTGATTACTTGACAGTTGTTTTCGTTTAGGGATGACTTCCACAACAATTTGTTTGTGAAATTTCCCCAGCTTGCATCACCGTAGTTCTTTGCGTTCTTGCTAAACTTCATCATGCCTTTCAAATTCAAATCTTCAATTCCGATGACTTGATAAGTTGAAACAAGACGTTTAGTTTCTTTTTCAATCCAATCATTACGGCATTCTGCAATGTAATGTTCCATGCGGGCAACTTTTACACGAGCTTTTTCACGATTGTTTGAACCGATTTGCTTACGCATCATTCGCCTTTGCAGTTTTGTCAGTTTCTTTAGATTTGCCTGTTTTTGGGCTATGTAGCCAAAATCTTTTCCGGATGAACCATCCGAATTTATGTAAAAATCTGCTGGTGAAAAATCTAATCCAATTGCTTGGTTTTCGCAACCTTCATAGACTTTTTGTTTATGACAGTATTCTCTTTCAAAAAGCAAAACTGCATAATACTCGTTCGCAGGATTTTTCTTGATTGTAATTGATTTTAAATTTGCTCCGTCACGCAGAAAGAAGTCTAACTTGCCCTTTTTATTTCCACTGTGTCGAAATTTCACTAACCCCAATTTAGGAACTTTTATTTTTCTTTCGTTCCAAATCAATGCCTTTTCTGAAACAACACATTCACGGTAGCTGAAATCGTGAGCTTTTTTAGATTTGAATCTCGGTTTTCCGACGGTTGAACCGGCTCTCGTTCCTTTTAGGGAAGAGAAAAAGTTTTTGTATGCTTGTTCGGCAAACATCGTAGCCGAACATAAGGCCTGAGCCGAAACTTCCGCCAGATACGGAAATTTCTGTTTCATTTCTTTCTCAGAAGAGAAATGAGCTTGTTTCCATAAAGTCTTATGTTCTTCATGTTTTGCTGGTTTGATTACATTTTCGTAAAATTGATTTCTTTCAAAAAGACGATTGTTATAGATTTGACGGACACAGCCAAAAGTTTTTTCGATTAAAACTTTCTGTTCGTTAGATGGGTAAATTCGTAATTTCAATGCCCTATGCTGAGTTTCAATTGGAGCAACTAACTTATTAGACATAATCAAAGCTTCCTTTTGGTCGTGTTCAGAAGGCTATCAAGTTTCCGAGGCTTGGTAGCTTTCGTTTTTCTTATCTAATTAGTTAGTAGAGACGAATTCAAAAGCCTCGTTAATCTTTTGCTAAATATGTGTTAATATTTAAAATTAAAGAGGAAATTTATGAACAACAAAGATTTTTAGGTGTTTGAGGAATAATTTCGTACTAATTTATAAAGACTTAAAAAAAAATTCACGGAGAATCAATAGATGAAATTTACCGAAATGAACTTTTTTGAAGCGGAAGCATTGAATACTACAAAAAAGTTTAATAGAGACAAAATAAACGTACCTTTAAGTGAGATAGTAAAAGTTTCGGAAACTGGTGAAGTTTTGCCGAATGACAGTAAACTTTCTGACAAGGCTTTGGAAAAGCTTGCGGACGAATTAATCACCGATACTGAGTCATTTGAACACGCATACAACCACGGCAACCTTGAAAGCATACTTACCAAGGGTGTTATAGCTACAATTCACCGCAGCATTGAAAACTCTATTTCCAGTCTACCTGGCATCAACCCAAAAGTTTATGAGTTCTTAAAAAGCCGGGGTATTAAAACCATCAGTCAATTCAAGCAGGAGCACGTTACAAGTCACTTGAATAAAGATGAGCTTGCAAAATATGGCATTAAAGATGACGACATAGAAGATGTTCAGATATTGGTGGAACGTAAAGAAAAGCCAAGTCTTCTTCGTGTATATCATTCTTCGGTAGACATTAACTGCGCGGACTACATTTTTAACCGTGAATGGGCGGACGGTCCGAACTCACAGGCTTATGGTACGGGACTTTATACCGTATGGACAAAAAACTCTGCGTTCAATGATACCGACGTTTATGGCCGCCGTTCCTGGTGTCCAAAGGACTTTTATCGTGACCACGCTATTGAAAGCGGCAAGGAGTTCCGTGTAAATCTGGACAACAATGAGAAAATTAACTTCCGTTTTGAGTTCCTCGTTGATGCAAAAGATTATTTTATCGGAAACTGGGAACTGTTCGACCAGACACACCCAGACGCAAGGTTTCCGGATGGCACTTCAGTAAATAAAAGCAATTTCATAAGATATCAAAACCAAAAGTTCGGTACCCACGTAGATGAAAGTGGAAGCCCTCACGCAGTTCAGTCATACTTCTGGAGTTTCTGGTGGAAAAACAACGGAGCCAATGGTGCTTGGAAAAACGGCAACCCTAACCCACATTTTGTCAGCGAATCAAAAGATGGAAAGATTACAGAAAATGGTCCGTGTGTAAAAGGCATTGCTTTCGTAGGTCAAAACGATGGCGACGTAGTTGTAGTTTATGATACAAAACGTGCATTGCCTATCCGCGTATCAAAAGGTGGTATAGATGAATGGTTCTACATAGGAGGACCGGGTACACTTACTAAAGCCGAGAACCTTCTGTCAATGGGAATATCCGCAAGCACAAGTGAATTCTGGAAGCAGATTGAAAGCGCATATAGAAAGACATTGGATGAAATTTGGGACACCCATCAGGGAAGCTGGGATATGAACGAAACCGAGTTCCTAAGTTCCGATGGAAAGAATGTAATAATTTCGGATTCACTTGAAGAGGACATTATAGAAGGACCGGAAGCACAGGAATCCAACAATAACGGTATTTTTGAAAACTATAAAGTAGAAAACTGCCTCAACGCAAAGTCTTACCATATTCCGTTGAGAATGGTAAATAATCTTGAAATAGTAAATGATGTGGATGCGGACGTAGAACTGATTACGTCACTTTCCAGCGACAGCGAGCTCATTGTAAACGATACGCTCAGAATGTACAACTGCCCGAAGGCAGTATTGCCTTGGCGTGTATTCTACAATAAAGATTTCACCGGAAAAGCCAAAATTCAGAATATGAAACTTCTTCCGGGTACAATGATTCAGGGCTTCGACCAGGTAATCCTTGGAAAAGTCAACTTGGACAGCTCAATCGGATTCATAGATTCCGGCGCGGCATCGGATAAAGGCAAGATTTCATTGGTCGATGTTTCCGCAAAGCATTTATACATATGCTTGGACAAAATGGACGAAGTAAAGAGATTGAATATTACCGGTGACTCAAACATTGAGAATCTTCACATTGTAACCAGACGGCCTGGAAAATCCATTGGCAAGATTACCCTAAGTAGGCAATGTGCTGAAAGCAATATGCAGATTCATTTTGAAATTCAAACGGACAAGCACAGAAGTATCTATAAAGATGACGATGAAGTAATCAAGACCACCTACAGCGTACAGGATTTGATTGACATTCTTCAAGAAGACACCGACGAAAGTTCAGAAATATTTGAAACGCTGCAATTTAGGATTAACGGCAAAGGCATTGACATTATTTAAGGAGTTGAAATAAAATGTACGTAGACAACAAATTTTTTGAGAGCATATTTAACGAATCCAGAACTACCGATGCATTTAACAAATGGTGGTTTGAATACTTTACGAAAGGAATGTTCAACAACAAAAGGGTCTTGGCAAAGATTGATTTCTTCCCAATCAATTCATTATACGATAATTTTGACGACCATTTTACAACCGTTTTGTATGACGCATCCAAAGAAAAGCTTTCAAGCTCCAAAGCTCAAGAAGCAGCATTAAACAAGCTTCGCCGTGAGTTGCAGGAACATTTCGAAAATAAAATGAACGATTACTGTGAAGAAAATCTTCCAGAAAATGTTGTAGAAGTAAAAGATGACAGTTACAGTATAGACTATGGCGATAAAGAGTTTAGTGGTCCACATGATTCATTATCGGAATTTGTAATTGATGTTGACAAGGAAAGCCCGAATTCCATTAAGGGTACGCTCCTTAAAACGTACAAAACGAAAAGGATTGAGCCAGAAAACTTGCCTTGGCGTATAGGTATGGAAGGTGTCGGTAAAGTATACTCATATTCCGGCGTAGATAACGTCATTTCCAAGGATGACAGTCCATACATAGACGGTGTGGACATAAGGTTAGACCAACCAGGTACGTATACTGAAAAGGTTGAGTGTGTCTTTAACGTCAAGATTATTACTGAGGAAGTTTAAAAAACAAGCCTTGCAAGAACTGCAAGGCTTTTTAATTTGTTTACGTTCCTTATTGAGAGTCGTTTACGTAAAAGTTACACTATGCACCTTTCACCGAGCAGTGCGTTTTGCGAACCCTAAGTTTCCTTCGTTGGCTCGTATGGTTTGTGAACTGCCCCAACAAATAGAATAAAGCCATACAAATCTATGTTGAAACAGTGGCTCACTTAAAGGATGTATGCCACCAACACCTTATAGTTAGATATTAACGCAAAAAAATACCCTCTACCGACATTACTCGTTGTAGAGGGCCAAAAACATTATATTGGAAAGGCTTTTCTGAATAGCCATTCCCACTTTTTACTTATATTCATAAAGAACCTTATTTTACAATTATATAGAATATTAAATGAATCATCCTTTATTTCTATTTGATTTTCGTAGAAATTAAAATGCACCAGTTTATTATCCAGCCATTTATCGTAACAAACCTTGCATCCTATACATTTTTTTATTCTGAAATACCACATGTGCTTCCCCTACGATATCATAGAATCACAGACTTCAATCTTGGACGCAGCTCTACTTTGCTTACTTTGTAATCTGGGTCGGTCTTTATGGACTCAATCTTTTTTCTTGCTGTATTGAGTTCATCTGGATTGAACATGAACACCAAACCCCGTTCCCGGCTCCATCTATTATTATTTTTCCATTTGCACCAAATAGTAACCTCATAATCCTGCACCATTTCCGGAGCCAGAATGTCATTCCATTCCTGCCAAATGTTTTCTAATCCTGTCATTTTAAAACTTCCTCATCATAAACCGGTATTTTCTGAACCTTCTTTTCCAGTTTTAATTCCACATATTTATCTTCCAGTCCGTATCTGTATAACAAATCCTTTACTATTATACGGAAGCAAGGGTCGTACATACCGTTCAAAAAATAATACTTGTCGTATTCCCCAACATCAAGCTTTTCAACCGCCAACATATAGAATCTATATTTCTTTTTAGAAAGAATCGTTATCAACAGCCACTTTCTAAATAAAAGAATGGAGCCTATCGTTAAGGCTGTCAATACCATGTACTTAAACGGACTGGGAATAAACGTTGCCAAATATATTAACACCGACTGTGGTATAAACCCCAGTAAACAGCAATACCCAAAAATGTAATATTTGGTAAGGTATTTCTTTATAAAATCTTTTTTAACACGGTCCATAGTATTATAATATTAATAGAAAACGGAATTATCATCTTCCACACTTAAAATAATTTTTGACGTTTCAAAAAGTCCTCACGCTATAAGTGCGTGAGGAGATAATTTCGAAGTATTTTACTCAAAGATTAAAACAAAAATACGGTGCCGAACTTGTCAACACCGTATTTGAAAAATCATATTTACACATTATTTAAAAAGGTCAGTATCTTGGAAAATACATTCAATTACTTCTCGCCTTCAATTATTACCTTTTGTTCATGCTCATTTGCCCACGGCACATCCGCATTCTTTTCACCACCCGTCGCATCAACCTGTTGTGTTATACGGATAGACTTATTGCCTATTACATAGCAAGTAAAACAAGATGCTAAAGTAGAGCCAATCTGTGTCAATGGAATCTTGATGCCAGGATATGTCAAGACGGTTCCGTCTTCCAGAACCATTGAGTAGTCCATGCCAAAGAACAAGTCCAAAATCAAAGTTTCACAGAATACTGCGAATACAAGATAGATTACCTTTCTTAATTTCTTTGGGTCTCCGTAATCCGCGGAGCCCATCTCCATAAAGGACGATTTTACCGCAAACACGCTTCGGTCTATACCACAATATCCTGAATAGCAGACCAGCATTCCCCAAGCAAAAACTTCAAGTGGCACTACATCATAGAAATCTGGTGAAACTGTATTCATTACCCAGTTAGGGTCTGCGAACATTACTATAAGACGGGGGATACAAGCAATTACGGTAAGAACCATATAAAAGATTGCATATGCCGTAATCCAGAAACTTGTACTGTATACTTTCTTCTTTTTCTTTTTACCTGCCATAGTTTTATATAACTCCTTACAGATAAATTAGCCAAAGAAAAAGCGAAAGGTTAACAATTGGTACAGTAAGACAGTTCGTATATGCTTTCAAACATAGCATTCAAGTTACCGTTATCCAGTGGCTCCCTTTTTGGAATATCAATTTCTGGCCACTCTTCTTTAAGAATTACGCTATCAAGTATTGTGCCTATGTTAGACAACTCAGTATAAGGGATTTCTAATAATCTGTACCCATTTTCTTCTGCATATTTCTTTTTAATGTTATCGTGTTTTACTTGGATAGGATAGGTATTTACATCAAAAGCTTTTACTGGTTTGTAGTGCTGCTCACCATTGAACTCTATTAAAATTCTCTTTGATACAAATAAGAAATCATATGAAAGTTTATATTTGTCTTTTAGGTCTTGAAACTTAGCTTGTGCTATAAAATCTTTATTAGGTATAAATCCATTTTTTAAGAACCAATTTGTTATAAACACCTCTCCTTTATATTTACAACACATAGGACAACCAGTTTTTGCATGAATTATAACATCTGGCGTTTTCAAAAAGTATCCATGCTCTTTACAACCTACTAACACTGGAACCTTAATACCCTGATACCTAACCCTATCGTATATAAGGTCAGGTCTACTTGACATCATTTTTTCTATAGCTTCTTCTTCTGTATAAATAGGTGTACGACGCTTAGCATCTGAGCATAATTGACAACCACGACCTATTAATAAAGCAGAAGCGGTTTTTTTAAAGCTTCCGTGAATAGGGCATTTTAACTTAATCTTAGTTGTATTTGTTATGTATTGAGCTTCTGAATAATCATATTCTGGGAAAATTTCTTTTGCTCTTTCTATAAACTCTTTCGGGTCGCCACGATGGGCTTCAATTTGACAAAACGGACAAGGGTTCTTTGCTCGGTTAAAATATCTAGGCTTTTTTATAAATTCACCGTGTTTTTTACAAATAAAAGTAATAGGTGTACGAATGTCTACATACTCAGTATTTACCAAACTAAAATCTATATTCGGAAATTTAGACTCATATTTACCTAAGAAATCGTGTATATGATAGTTCAACTCTCGTTCTTTTCTACATTTTTGACAATGACGCTTACCTAATAGAAATTCATCTAATCTACATTCAAAAAAGCCGTGCCCTGGGACTACACACTCCATAATAGCAATGTATCTTACTCGATTCTCTTTATAATCTTTTCTAATCTTTGTATGTTCATAATTACATTCGTTAGGATACTTTTCTTTAGCTTTCTTTATAAAGTTCGCAAGTATGGTATTTTCAGATTCTTCCTCTCTGCACTTTGGGCATAATGTATCTTTACTATCTGTTTCCATCATTAGCTTTGGGGAATATGGAAAATCACCATGTTTTGGACAAGTAATAGTTACATATTTATTCTTAACATTATAATAAGTTTTGCTAAAATCATAGTATGGATACTTTATAGACATCTTTTTAATAAAATCATCATTTGACCTTTTATCCCTCTTTTCTTGTTTACAATCTTCACACATTATTTTAAGAGGGTCACTAATGTCACAAAGTCTGACATCGAAAGAACGATTATGCTTTTTACAAAAAACTTTAGTTTTTAATTTTCCATGAGTATTATCTATTACATAATCATCCGCCGCTTGAGAAAAATCCATATCAGGATATGTATCTTCCCATTTTTTCTTAAATTCTTCCCTACTTATCTTTTTTTCTTGTAGAATTGAAAGGGTATATACGTTTGAAAAGTTCATATTAATTAGCGAAAATATTTCAAATCACGCTTCATAACTTCCTGGCATTTACCTATGGTAATTTCCGCCAGGAGCTCGTGAAGCCTTTTATGTTCTTGATAAGTAACCAAGATAATATTCCATGGCATATGCTTAAACATAGGATATAGAGAACGAGGCAGAATGTGATGCTTATAATAGAGCTCACCGTCTGCCTTGCTTCTATTTTCGGACTGAATCTTTACGACAAGATTCTGATATTCTAATTCTGGATGTTCTGCAGTCATTTAGTCGCCGTTCGCTTTATCGGCTTCCCATTGATAAAAACAATTTGCCATGTCACCGGCATAATCGCTTTCAAGGTAAATATCATCCAATGCCCTTTGAATGGCTCCATCAAATGACATAGTTTCCATGTCGTATTCAATGTTTTCACAGACCATCTCAATTTCTGCTTCGGCTTCTTCCACGCCGTCACGTTTTGTTAAAAGTTCTTTAATTGTATCCATAAATAATTAGTTCGTTTTGTCAGAGCCTATTTTAAAGTTTCTTTGCATGTTCATATGCATTACAATAAGGGCAACACCTTATCACGTAGAATGTTTTGGAAATTCCACCTACGGCTTGCACACGGGTTATATACTGTGGAAGAAATGATTTCCCACAGACATCACACATTTCCGTTACAACGTATTCTTCCTTAAAAGGCGATTCAGCCTTTTTGTTATAATTATAGTTGAACATCCTACCAAATTAGTTCCTTTGAGTCTTTGAAATTGTAGTTTACAAAATTTTCCGTTATGTAGATAGGCTCATTACCCTCTTTGAAATGCACACAGATGACATTATTTTCTATCCACTCAACAGCTTCCTCTTCAGACCAATTATTACCTTTCATAAAGGATTCGACAAGCAGATTATAGTCATAAATCGCCCGTCGGTCAGAGCTGATGCCTACCAAAGCGGAAAGTGTGTAATCACCTTCTATTAAAAGAACATCCTCGTAACCGTTGTCCACCAGGTCTTGTCTTGTAACCATACCTTAAAAACTTCCCCACCCACTGAAAGATGTTCCGCCACCTTTCTTTTCAAGAACGGCTTTACCGTCTTCAAACTTGTAAACGTCGTTTTTGTACTTTGCGTCTTCATACTTACTTTCTGGGAAGATGTAGCTGTTATTCTGCAAAGCGTCGCCTTGGTGGATATTATACTTTGGAATTACAACATTCTTTACCTTTACACGGCGTGTTCTTACACCTTCCTTAAT
>Ga0326512_10001902_pt1 | contig 15698 bp, 18 predicted proteins | sample 1_2617_0518_D_FD_203652 | JGI IMG/M metagenome (GOLD analysis project Ga0326512, IMG submission 203652) | Bovine rumen microbial communities from UC Davis, California, United States - 1_2617_0518 | ecosystem: Host-associated > Mammals > Digestive system > Stomach > Rumen | place: USA... | reverse complement strand
CCAAAATTTTTAAAATAAAAATAATGAAATGTATTGACTTTTAAAACTGATTGATTTATTATGTACTTATCCACCAAATTCTAAGTTGCTTGAAAGGAGTATATCATATGGCAAATACAATAAGCAAGTCTGAATATGCAAGACAAAGAGACAACTATTTAAGGTCAATCAGAAGATATAGAGCAAGACTTTCTAAAGAGGGTGTATCATTTGACTTTAGCAAGTATATCCCTAAGATACCATCTACATTAGATAAAACACCAAAGCAGGTTGAAAAGGAATTTAATAAACTTCGTGATGATTTGGCTATTGCTGTAGGTAGTAAAAGAAGACAACAGAAGGCACTTGCTAAGAAGCAGAATAAAGCAAAAAAGTATCAACCTAAGAATGCTTTAGCACAGGGTCAAAAGTCAAAGGATATTAAAAAGGCAAGACAGGATAAAGTAAAGGCAATTCAGACACCAACACCTACAGCACCTAAGTTATCAGACGCAGTACTTACTACATTTGAAAGAGAGTTTACCTTTGCTGAAAATTTTAAGTCCTCAAAGTCAATGAGAAATAACAAATACGAACAGGCAGTTAATCTTGCAGGTAGTGAAGCAAACGACAGACTTTCACTTGAGATTAACAGAATATATAGAAAATATATGCCTGATATTACAGAACCTCAAACAAGGGTTGCAGTATCTGAAAGACTTGAGGGAAACTTTTCACAGTTATGGGATGCAATGGAGCAGTTTTTGTATGAATTTATTTCAGATGGACAAGGCGGATTAGACCATACAACAGCAGGTATTAGTGGATTCATTCATTTTATGGAAACTGTAAGTGGTACACAGATTGATATAGCAGACAAAAAGAAGTTAAATGAATTGGCCAATGCTACGGTGACAGGTGCTCCTGTAAGAAATCCTGATAAGACAGAAGCATAAATGTAAGTACATTTTGGAGAGGTAAGAACTATGATAATTAAGTTGGCTTGCGATTTTGAAACTACAGTAACAGGTGATGTAAATCAATCAGAAACAGAAGTATGGCGATATGGTCTGGTTGATTTACAAGCATCTAATACTTATGAAGAGGTTAAGACTGGTGGCAGTATTGATGACTTTTTCAAGACACTGTTTTCATTCAAGTTTAAGACTATTGCATATTTTCATAATGAAAAATTTGATGGTAGTTTTATGATTGATTGGCTTCTTAAAAATGATTATAAACCTGCAATGCGTGTTGATGAAAACGGTGAAGAGTTTATGGCTTCTGCTCAGAAAGACCTCAAAAATAAAGAGTTTACTTGTATGATATCTGAAAAAGGTATATGGTACACGATTAAGATTAAGCATTCAAACAAGATATATGAAATAAGGGATAGTTATAAACTATTACCTTTTTCACTTCGTAAAATAGGTAAGGACTTTCAAACTGAACACCAGAAGACAGAGATTGAATATACAGGCGATAGATACGCAAACTGCCCTGTCACTGAACAGGAAGAAGAGTATATGAAGAATGATGTTTTAGTGCTCAAGGAAGCATTAAACATAATGGAAGATGAAGGACACACAAAGATGACTATAGGTAGTTGTTGTATGTCTGAATACAAATCTAAATTCCACCCTTTATATGTAAAGCAGATGTACCCTAACTTATATACTGATGAATATAAGATAGATGAATGTTATGGTGTTAAGACAGCAGGTGATTATGTAAGGAACTCTTATAAGGGTGGTTGGTGTTATCTTAAACCAGACAGGGCTAATATTTTATATGAAGCAAACCTTGACTTTAGTGGTAAGAAGATTGCGGGTACTACTTGCGATGTTAATTCACTTTATCCGTCAATGATGCATTCAGACAGTGGCAATAAATATCCTATAGGTGAGCCACACTTTTTCAAGGGTGATGTGCCGTCATACCTTGATAAAAATGACATATATTATTTTATACGTGTTAAGACAAGGTTTTATCTTAAAGAGGGTAAACTTCCTACAATTCAGATTAAGCATTCACCTTTATATCATCCGAGGGAATGGCTGACCTCTTCTGATTATATTGATAAAGACGGTACAGCGTGGAGATATTTAACAGATGATATTACAGGTGAACCTGTACAGATGATACCTACATTGACCTTTACTCAGACGGATTGGGAAATGGTCAAGGAATGCTATGATTTGGAAGATACTGAAATACTGGATGGTTGTTGGTATTATAGTCAGATTGGCTTATTTGATGAATATATCAATAAGTATGCTGAAATAAAGATGAAGTCAAAGGGTGCTAAAAGGCAGATAGCAAAACTCTTCCTAAATAATCTTTATGGTAAGTTTGCTACTTCAACTGATGCTTCTTATAAAGTACCTTATCTTAAGGAAGATGGTGTTGTTCATTTTTATAATCAGTCTGATACCTGCATTGAAAAGGCAGGGTATATACCTATAGGCAGTGCTATTACTTCATATAGCAGGGCTTTTACTCAAAGAGCAGCTATGGCGAATTATGATGTATTTGTATATAGTGATACTGATAGTATTCATCTTCTTTGTACTCCTGATGAAGTAAAAGGAGCACCTGAAGACCCTGTAAAATTCAATCATTGGAAGTATGAAGCGTGTTGGGAAAAGGCAATATTTGTAAGGGCTAAAACCTACATTGAATATGTAAATTTTGAAGACAGGGAAGAGGTAGACCCTTATTACAATGTTCGTTGTGCTGGTATGCCTGATAGGGCTAAGTCAAATTTCGTAGCAAAGATGACACACGCACCACTTAAAAAGGGTGCTTCTGAAGATGAAATAAAGCAGTATGAAAATGAGGTAGGTATTCATAACTTAACTGCTGAAGAGATTGCTTTTCATAAGACAGAACCTATGACTATGAGAGACTTTAAGGTTGGTCTGTCAGTGCCTGGGTCGCTCAAGCCAAAGCGTATAAAAGGCGGAATAGTGCTGTTTAATGGACTATATGTAATGCGTCCTCATATAATTTAAAAATTTTTTAAATAAGTGTTGACAAAAGAAAATTCATTGTTTATAATTACATCATACCGATAATCAATAAAAGAAAGGAGCAAATATGAATACGGTAAAACAGGGTCAGGTGCTTAAGAAGTACCGCAAGCAGGCAAAAATCACTCAGAAAGATATGGCTGAAAAGTGTGGTGTATCTAAAAACCACTTAAGTTGTATCGAAAGAGGATTGCATAACTGCAATGCAAGCGTACTTTTACAGTACATCAAAATTTGTAAGATACCAGTTGATATGTTGTTTTAATGAAAGAGAGGTAAAGGTTATGAGTACATTTAATGGTTATCCTGTAGCAACTGATGATTATGTTGATACTGATAGTATCAATAAAAGAGAAGCAAAACTGAAAATGTCAAGTCTGTATGGTAAATTAGCATATAATGAAATAGAAAGACCACATAAAGAACCAGAATACCAGTTTAATGCTGAAGAGAGAGCATATTTTAATTTTCTTGTAAACAATAGAAAGTATTCTGTTAATGAAGCAATTAAAGCAGTGGTTGAATATAAAAGACGACCTGATTATATGACACTTAATAATATGCACGAATTTATGTGAGGTATCGCTATGAATAATACATATATTATAACTGTTAGAGATAATTTAACAGGTAAGACAACTGAATATCTTGAGAGTGCTGATTATGACTTCGCAAAGATGGCCTTTAAGTGGCACGTAAATAACGGCATATTGACAGAGGGTGAATATAACCTTACAATATCTTTGATATCAAATGCAAAAGTTTTAAGAACAGTAAACATTGAAGGAAAGGAGTAAATGATATGTCTAATTATTTTCAGCAAAGGTATCCTTATATGCCTATCAACCAGATTAACAAGGTTGATGAACCTGTAGAGGTTAAACCAGATAATACCGTAAAGGTAGCACCTAAAAAGAAAGAGGTAAACGATGTACCAAAGAAGAGAGGAAGAAAGAAGAAGACCACTTAATTTCAGACGAAGAGGATTTACAGACAGATTATATATTGTAAACCTTAAGATTACGTGGGGGTTTGTGGCTGTCTGTATAATCATAACACTTTTATCAGGAGTGTTGAATATAACTGATTTAAGTATTATATCAATAGGCTTACCCTCAGCATTTGCCGAACTCAGCATTCATACGGGCTTCATTATTTGGAAGGCAAAGAATGAGAATATCAGCAAGTATGGTAATAATGTGGCAGATGACATTTCTTTATGAGTTTAAGTGTCTGTAACCTAACTGTTAACGTCATCTGCCACATTATCATAAAAGGAGAGTTGATATGAAAACAATTCTTGCAATATTACTGCCACTGGCACTGATTTTAACAGTACCAATCTTTTCAGCATTTTTGGCAATACTTAAACTCAGCACTGTTGATTTTGATAATCTATGAAAGGTGGTTATTATGGGCGATGTAATTTTAATTGGCATAGTACTTTTTGTGGTTTTCGTTGGCGATTTGATTGAGCATATAAAGGATAATTGATATGGACTACTACGAATGCTATGATTTAAGAATACCTTTATATCCAGACGAAAGACAGAGATTAAAGGAACTTATGAATGACGGTATGTCAGAGTACAATGCGTATCAGGTAATTGAAAACGAAAGGAAGGCTAAGTATGACAAACGAACAGATGAACTTCATCAATAAGGTTGCACCGATACTTCAGAGCGAAGGTAAAAGGAGAGGATATAATATTATATCCGTACCGATTGCTCAGGCTATTTTAGAGAGCAATTGGGGTAAATCAGGATTGACTGTAAAAGCACACAATTTCCACGGTATGAAATGTGGGTCAAAATGGAAAGGTAAGTCAATCAATATGAAGACGCAGGAAGAGTACACTGTTGGTAATCTTACAACTATCAGGGATAATTTCAGAGCCTATGATAATGACGAGCAGGGATTGCGTGGCTATTATGATTTCATATCTTCTTCAAGGTATGCAAATCTTAAGACAGCAACGACAGTGCAGGAGTACGCACACAATCTTAAAACAGACGGATACTTCACTTCATCGCATATGGAGCAGTCACTTCAGAAAGTGGTTGCGACTTATGGTCTTGAAAGATACGACACTGAAACTGATGTAAAGGTTGTAGTTGATAAATCTCAACTGGTTGCACCTGTTACTATTAAGACCACAACTAATCTTAACCTCAGAATAGAGCCTAAAGTTGATACTAAATCTCTTCTTGTTATCCCAAGGGGAGCAGAGGTACAGATTGATACTGATGTATTTATCCCTGTTATCTATAACGGTAAGAAAGGTTATGTATCTGCAAAATATCTGAATGTTAAAGGTGGCAAGTATGTTTGGTAATTATCTTGTAAGCACACAATCAATGGGTGGTAAAAGGCGTGGGCTGATATATGTATCTGATGACAGTGCAGGTAATGTGCCTTTTGCAAAGTGCTTTCAGTTTATGCAGGGTACAGGATTTGAAATAAGTGCAAGGGTAACCTATAAAGGTAAGGGTAACCTTGCCTTGCGTATGAACAACACTATAGGTGAAAGAATGTATCCTGTAGTGTTAAATAATACTACTTATACTGCTGACCATTACCCACTTTGCATAGCACCTAAAACATATCTTCTTTTGAAGCAAAAAGATATATCGCTTGCAGGTCATATTCAGGAACTCAATAGCGTTTTACCCTCTTGCCTTTATCTTGCAGAGGAAAACATAACCTTTACTTCAAGTTATGACGGTACGCAGATAACAGTACCATACATAGTACTTTATCTTAAAACGACAGAGGTAAACACTATAACAGTTTATGGTGTAGAATATTATGATTTGAGGCCATATCAAGGTCAATCGTATTCAATATCATTACCTAAAGTTGTTATGAAGACAACACAACCTACACCAATGCATATTGAATGCAGGCATTTTTATAATCCAGACTTTATTACAAACGGTTTGGAATATAAGGAACTGAATAAATATGTGCAGGTAATGGTTGATGTTGGCATTGATTTTACGCCAGATGATTATAATACAGGTTTTGGTACGTTTGATACAAAGTACGTATCCTATAGTGCAAATGACTATTTTACTTTAACTGATTACATAACTGTTCCTATTACTTTTGGTTGTATAAGTTTTGGCTATTATGATGACTATCAGGCAATTACAGGATACGGTAATTACGCAACACCTACTATATCTGATGCTATATCAAATACGCACCACGGAAACGGTTTTGATAAGTCAGCATTCAATAATGTATCGTGTACATACTTCAACATAAACCCACAGTTAAGTGGTCTACAGTATGTGTTCAATGACAATATATCCCTTGTTGATTTGGCTATATCTCCTATAACACCGTTGCCTGTATCACCTACAGTAATAAATCCTTTTGTAAAAATGTATAATAATCCTTGACAAAGGATAATTGATATGATACATTGAATATAAGCCAAGGACAAATTTCATTCATATAACCTCCAAAATGTACTCAAAGACACGAAAGATAGGTATCTTAAAGGATACCTATTTTTCGTATAAAATTATTTATATTTAGTGTTGACAGATAATTCTAAATGATGTATATTGAATATGATAAGGAGATTTACTTATGGATAATGAGATTTTAGATGTTTTAGTAACGGTACTTATAGCAATACTTTCAAGTACAGGACTTTGGGGATACCTTGAGGTACGAAGAAAGAAGTTAGTTGAAAGTGCCGAAAAGGATTTATGTATATGCAACGATACTAAAAAGTTGCTTATAGCACTTGCTAAAGTACAAATTTGTCAGTTGTCAATTCAGTATATCGAAAGAGGATTTATAATGAATGACGAAGCAGACCTTTTAGAGGAACTGTTTACACCCTACCACGAATTAGGCGGTAACGGAAGTGGTGAGGTTTTATATAAACAGGCAATCAATTTACCAAGAAAAGCAAATAAAATGAAAGGAGACCTAAAAGATGATGTCAGTTGATGAAATCAAGGCTATTCTTGAGACAGCACCTGAAGAGGGCGCAGAGGATACGAGAGTTGAAACTGTTGTATCTGAAATGACTTCAAGGGATGATAGAATTGCAGAACTTGAGGGCAGTGTCACCGAGTTAACCAACAAGGTCACTGAACTTGTTGATGTTAACAAGAAACTTGCGGAAACAGTTAAGTACGCAGAACCCGATGTTGAGGATGAAGTTAAAGAGGAAGACAAATACGAGTTTGCCGATTTAACTGATATCTATGAGGAAGAGTAAGAAAGGAGATAACTAAAATGGCTAAAAGAAAAGCAATTTCAGGTAGTGGTATCATCAATACTATTGCCGCAGCAGTCAACAAGGTTGCAGAGCCTCAGCTTCCTTTTGTTACAAAGGAAACCTTTAGAGATTTTGCACACCAGTTAGCACAAGCACCAGACACAGTGCAGAACCTTTTTATGACTAACCTTTGTAATTTGGGTTGGTATCAGAAGTTTACTGCAATGCGTCAGTATGAGGGTATGTTCCGTAAACTTTACGGTGAGGATATCCTTGAAGACCAGATGGTAGTTTATGCAACCGATACGATTAAGTCAAGGGCTTATGACCCCGACGACGCTACACGCTTCCTTGAGAGCCACCCTCTCAGAGTTGGACAGCAGTTTATTCAGTCTTCGCTGAAGAGACAGTATCAGTTTTCAACTATTGAGGACGTAATTACTGCAATTGGTCAGGGTGAGGGATATTTCCTTTCATTCTATAATAATGCAGTAACTGCTATGTGGAACTCCTACGAGCACGACAACAACGTTGCTATTAAGGAAATGATTAACGAGATGGCTAAAGAGGGTAACCTCAGACTTGTTCCTGTAGCAAAGCCTACTGACCAGAATACAGTACTTGCTATGAAGGTTGAGGTTGATACCATTGCTTCCGATTGGGAGAGCGACCTTACCAGAGAGTTTAACGTTGCAGGTTACAACACTCATACACCGTCTGATGAACTGTTTTATCTGTTCAACAACAGGATTGATGCCCTTAATAAGAACTACAATCTTGCGTGGGCTTTCAATGAGCAGTACCTTGACCTTAAGAAAGATGGCAAGGCAATCGTAATGGATAGCAAGGCACTTGCAGATGGTGCTATTTATGCGGCAATCTTTGACCGTACACTGTTTGAGGTACATAACAGAGTTGGTCACCCCCGTGTAACTGCTTTCTTCAATCCTACTACACTTGAAGACGAGCGTATCCTTACCTGCTTCACTCTGTTTGGTATGAACCTGTTTGCAAACAGTGCGTGGTTTATCGACCCCGAAAAGGTTGGTATCTCAGGTGGTGAACTTGATGTTGTCGGTGGCGATAATGCGAACCGTGGTGATGTTAAGGAAATCTTCGTAAGTGCAATTGAAGCAGAAGAAGGCAAGTATGCTGATAAGTTTGGTACATTCAGCCTTGTTACCACACCTACTGATAGCAATACCTACATTGACCCCGAAAGTGGTGAACTGTTCATCGGTGCTAATGAGAACGGTGAAGCGTCAGGTGATGATAGAGTACTGCAAGTACGTTGGACTTCTCACCTTAACAGCAACTTAACTGTTGATAAGATGATTAAACTCAATGTGTAATCAGACACTTGTAAACTACATACATTGATGTCCGTATAAGCAAAGGCGGGCGGGCTTTCAAGTTGATTGTCCGCCCGTTTTTCATACATAAGGAGAAACAAAATGGCAAGTAATATGATAAAACTTAACTACACTTTAACAGTGTATTTTAATACAGGATTTAATGGTATTGATATCCCTGCAAATGCTTCAGTGCTTGAGACAGCAAATAAGAAGACATATACGGATACATACTATTTAAGAGAAGACATAGATGCACCGCAGATTATTGTAAATGACAATTACCATAATTTGTCAAATGTTGACTATGTTAAGTTGGTTGCAAGTGGAGTAAAGCCCAACAATCAGCCTACTACTTTCTATTACTTTGCTTCACCTAAGCCTTATGCAGGTGGCACTACTTGCCTTACACTTGACCTTGATGCGTTGCTTACTTGTGGCGGTGCTTCTGAACTTAATTATACAAGTGGTTGGCAAGAGAGGGGGCATATCGCAAAGTCAGAAGATACCCTGTTTGGTAACCTTGCTCCTGAAGCGTGGTCACCTAAAGAGTGCCTTAAATCAGCAGGTTATGAGGAGTTAAATACAACCCCTACTTATAGTAACGATATGCAGGTTATAATATCTAACATTGACCTTACTGAATTGGGTAAGCAGGATGATGAAATTAAAGTAATCGAGGGTAAAATAGCAGACACAACAGACCCTACACAACTGGGAGAGACTGTAATGTATCTGCCTAAAGTAAAGATATCTGAACACCCTACTGTATTTGGAATGTTTGTAACACCAAATCAGTTAAGCAGTATTTCAATACCTAACACTACAGCGTTTGATGCAAACGATGATTATGTTAAGAAGGGATTGAATTATTTGCTTTCGTGTGGACAACTTCAACTTCAGAACTCATACACTGTACCGAAAGAGTATATCAATAGTGTTGCTTCCGCAGGTGCTCAGGGTACGGCAGATTATGGCAGACTTGTTGGTATTGTTGGTAAAGGTGAAACAATCAATGCTTCAGCATTTCCTTTTGAATATACCGAAGATGGCTATACTCCGAAGAATAAGAAGTGTTACGCAACATTCAGAGACTTTACCCTTGTTAACCTTGCAAGCAGTGCAATGATATCAAAGAAACCGCACGAGACTGAATACAATCAGGGTACAGCACCTGTTATAAGAATTTGGGCTGATATGACTTCAACAGGTAAGCCTTTCGCAAGGTTTATGTCTGACGCTTCACCGAACCTTAACTTTGTTGACTGCATACAGGGTAGTCAGTGGGTAAATCATCAGGTACTTCTTGAGGGTGCTTCAGGCGCATTGTGGAACAACATAAATGCCGCTTTTGCTCAGCAGAGTATTGACAGAGACATTAAGATGACAGACGCACAACGTACTGTTACAAATGCGCTTTATGAGAACGCTGTTAATGAAAATGATATACAGCAGAGACAGCGTAGATTTAATACGGTTGGACAGGCATTTGGTAGCCTTGCAGGTGCAGGTGCAAATCCAGTAGGTGCAGGAGTTGGACTTGCTTCAGCAATAGGTAATACAATGTTTGCTGAAAAAATGAATGAGTTTGCTTTAGGCAATATGGCTATTGGAAACCAGATGGCAAACTTCCAGTCTGATATGAGCCTTGATAAGTTAAGACAGGCAAAGAATGAAAATCAGATTGGCTTGCTTAAAGCAAACGGTGTTATAGCACCTACTTCAATCTTTACACCAGAGCCTAACCTTGCAATGTATGGTTATAATAAGTTTGTGCTTTACGAGACAAGGAAAAGCAATGTTGACTTACGAAGCGAGGATATGTATTATCAGAGATATGGATACAATGGTATCCACAGACCACTTACAAGGGCTTGCTTCAATTGCAGAGACTACTATGTATATGTACAGGCTTTTGATATCAACATTAAGACTGCAACTTCAATCGGTATGAGAATTAAGGCAAAGGCTATTGAACAGTTAAATAATGGTGTGCGTGTATGGAAGGTATTACCAGACGCTCAGTATTACGAGACTAACTAACGAAAGGAGACAAAAAGATGTTTGATTATTTAGCAGGGTTTTTGTTTGGATTTGGTGGTAGCACTAAATCTTTCAAGGGTGCGGTAAGAGACGCAGAGATAAAAAAGAATGTATCTTTTTGGAATATCTTTTGTATGTTAGTCACCCTTGTTGTAAACAGGTTTAAGCCTGTAGAGGGTAAATTTCCCGACACTATGGATTATCGCTTCTTGATGATGTGTATTCTTAACACCAACAAGGCAGGTATAGCCAGAATTGATGACAATGTCCGTAATCTGAATATCGTATCTGAAAACGTGGCTTCATTTTACGGATACCCTATCAATGTTGGTCTGATTGATTATAGCGGTAAATCTTATGGTCAGTTTATACCAAATACCAAAGGCAATGAGGATTATGCTGATTGTGCTATTGTTTATGGCTCAAATACAGAGTGCCCTGCAATCAGTCGTATTTGGTGGTATGCAAGCAGATTGAATGAATTGCAGACACAGATATCTACTGCTATTACAAACTTAAGAGCAACCGTTGCAATTACTTGTGAGAAAGAGCAGGTAAAGGTTGTACAGGACAATTGGGTTAAAGCAACAAACGGTATGCCACTGATTATATCTTATGACGGAAGTAATCAGTTTGGTAATAAGCCAGAACTGCTTTGCAATCCTCAGACAGGCGATGTACTCAAAATCCTTATGGAGACATACGACAAGACATTATCTGATTTTTGCGGTGAGTTTGGTATCGACAACAACCAGATTATGAATAAGATGTCAGGTGTATCTGAAAAGGAACTTTCGCAGAATGGTCAGAAGAACCAGATTATACTCAATCAGGAACTCAATACAATCAGAGAGTATCTTAAAAAGGCATCTGAAATGTTTGATACCGAGATTGATATTGAATTAAACTTTGACGAGAGTTATAATGAATATAATGATGAAGGAAAGGAGAGTACCGAAGATGATGGGATACAAGAAGACATTTCAGGAACTGGTCGATGATATTGGCCTTGATACAATCTTCGTAGGCACAGGCGCAAGCGAAGATGAACCCACTAAGTATCTTATCCTTGAGTGGTTGTTTGACTACAGATTATGTAGCGACAATGACAACACATTCTTAAGGTATTTCAGACGCAGAGTAAACAATATGTATCCGAGATATCTTGAACAGATAAGAGTGCTGACAGTCCGAGACAATTTCGACCCATTTGTTACAGATTATTATCAGGATTTAACAAATCGTAACAGTGAGGATAACCTCAGTAATAAGAAAGTGACAGAGGGTGAAAACTCAAGCACTGTTTCAGGCACGAATTCAGAGAAGACAGAGACCGTAAGGACACCTAATCTTACCACTTCTTCGCAGGGTGAAAATGATACTCAGAGTACAGGTAGCAGTGCAACTGATGGTACAAATACCACAACAAGAACAGGTACAGACAGTGTTCAGTCAAGTGGCTCAGGAAGCAATGAGAATGATACCAAAGCGGACGCTTTCGCTATTGCATATCCCGAAGCAAACCTTAACGGTATACCTACAGATATTTCATCTTTGGGTACAAGTCGTACCATTGATTATGCAAACAGTGAGAGTATCAGTATCGGTCATACAGAGGGTCAAACTTCTGAAACCAATGATAGCACGACTACTCATAATACTACTGATACGACAGTTATTGATGAAGATGTTACTACGACAGACCATACACAGGGTACTTCCAAAGGTACTGTAACCGAGACAGGTACAGAGACTACTAACACCGAAAAGAGCGGAACAAACGGAAGCACTACAAGTGGTACTGATAGCCAGACAGTAACTGATACAGGTCTGAACACAAGTGCTGAAACTATTAAAGGTGAACATAAAGGCAGACACGAAAGTATCGCTGATATTTTACCGAGGGCGGTCAATGCATTGCAGAGCACGAATGAGGTTAAGTGGTTTATCGAAAGCCTTAAGGTATGCTTTGACTGCACAGCAATTGATTAAAGAAAGGAGATACTGATATGAGTGTTAATATGAAAGCGGGTTATGAGATAACCGAAGAGCCTTTTGAGCCTACTAATTTATTTGAAAACGGTGGTGATAGTGGCGATGTGTCAGATAGCACTGTAATGTTCAGTGAAGGTAATGATTATAACATTGTAACTGGAAGTACATTGTCTACACTGTTTGGAAAGATAAAGAAACTGATAAGCAGTCTGAAAAGCATAGCCTTTTCAGGCGCTTATTCAGACGCTACAGGCAGACCTCAGTACAATGTAACTGATGTGGATAATAATACCTCAGCGCAGGGAGATTTAGAGGATATGACCCTTGTTAAAGAGGGTAACCGTCATTTAATCAATCTCACTGTTAATGGTCAGAGTTACAGCGATGGCTTCTATTCCATACCAAGTGGCGGAAATCAGGGGCAGGTGCTGAAGAAGAGCAGTAGCGATAGTGGCGATGTTGAATGGGCTGATGAAGAGGGCGGTGCTTCCGACTTGACTGCAACGGCAAGTGTCGATGCCAACACGGGAACGCCAAGCGTCAATGTAACGAAGAGTGGAAATAACATTGATTTTGCTTTTCATAATCTGAAAGGTACTAACGGACAGGACGGTGTAACTCCGAGTGTATCAGCCAGTGCAAGCGTTGACAATAATACAGGCACTCCGAGTTGTGTAGTCACCAAGACAGGTACAGACGCACAGCCACACTTCAATTTCGAATTCAGTAACCTTAAAGGTGGTCAGGGTCTGGATGGTGTATCTCCTACAGTTACCGTAAGAGATATTACAGGTGGTCATCAAATTGAGATAGTATCCGCAGGTGGTACTGAAAGGTTTGATGTAATGGATGGTACTGATGGTGATGATGGTGTATCTCCTACAGTTACCGTAAGAGATATTACAGGTGGTCATCAAATTGAGATAGTATCCGCAGGTGGTACTGAAAGGTTTGATGTAATGGATGGTACGCAGGGTAATGATGGAGTAACACCAAGCATTACAGCAACTGCAAGTGTAGATGCAAATGTAGGTACTCCGAGCGTACAGGTGACTAAATCAGGTACAGACGCACAGCCTACATTCAATTTTGCATTCAGTAACCTTAAAGGTGTTGATGGCAATAATGGTGTTACACCTAATGTTACCGCTTCAGCAACTGTCGGTAGTAATACAGGTGGAACGCCTACTTGTACTGTTACGAAGACAGGAACAGACGCTAACCCTAATTTTGCTTTTGCTTTCGATAACATTTTACCGAGTGGTGGTGGTGGAGACACTGTTGAAACATTTGAAAAATATTTTGAAGTAACAGGTTCTTCAAGTTATGTGTCGCAAAAATCCTTTAATGGATATGCCCAAGTAGAAGACCCTATAACTGACAATGATATTAAACTTGCATACCTAACTGTTTATTCTGATTATGGTCGTTTAAATTATAAGAGAGGTAGTGCAAGTGGTGCTCAATTATATGGTGGCCCTACATTTGCTATGTTGAACAGTGCATTGATGACACATCTTCTTGAGATTGATAAAAATAGCAGTTATACCAACAAACAGATATACATACCTTGTATATTCTATGAAAGTGGTGGTACAAATGCCAATTTTGGGTATGTTAAAGTAAATGTACTTATCCGTAGATATAGTGATTATTATATTCAGGTTATGGGTGATATTTCAGGACAGGTTATTTATAATGGTGGTTATCAAGATGTATATATTTCAACTGGAAGTGATAGTTGGAATATTGGACTGAAAGGATATTTCATCAGTAAGTAAGAGGTGTTTTGTATGATACTTAATCAACATTATTACCCAGATTGGATATGGAAGAATACAGGCACACCAGAAGCAAAATGCGCCATAGCGGTTGTTGAAGGCAACCGCTTTGGTGGCAAATCTGTAGGTATAGGAAAGTATGCCATAAGAGATTATCTTGAGTATGGATACAGGACGTGTTTTGTAACGAGATATAAAGCAGATATGGAAGACCAGAAGATATTACCTTTCGAAGCATTCTGGAAGAAAGCGTGGAGATTTGGAGCAACCGATAAAATAATACCAGACATTGACGAGCACGAAATATCATTTAAGGGTCACTATGCTTATATTGATGGTAAACTGTTTGCTTATCCTGCTTCGTTGTCAGTATCAGGTAAGACGAAGAATGCTGACTTTGATAATGTCCACACTATTATATTTGATGAATATATAAGTGAAGACAATACAGAATTACCTGAAGAATTCACCGCAATATTCAGATTATATGACACCATTGCCAGAGGAAGAGACGACGCTTTATTGACAACACGAATGGTATTCATATCAAACTGTATAACCAAAGAGAGTACATTAAAAGATAAATTGGGTATGACTAAAGTAATCAGGAAGGACAGCAAACAGATAGACCGTAGAGAGGAATTAGGTTGGGTCTATGAAAGAGTAATGAACAAGGCAGTATCTGAAAAATACAATCAGTCACCCATAGCAAAGGCGTTGATGAATTCAGATGAAGGTAGACAGTATTTGGGATATGCTCAGAGTAATGAATTCAAGGATAACGAAGAATTTGTACAACTCAAGCCACCGAAGGGAAGATTTACATATATGTGCAACATAACATATGGTGGTGAAGTATATGCTATAAAATACTATTCAAGAGATAAAAAATTCTATTTTACGGACAGCGAGATTAACAATAGTGTAAATCCTAACTATGCTATTACAAAGGAAGACCACAGCAAAAATACACTATTAGTTATAACATCTGAAATGAGGGAAAGACTACGACAATATAAGTTGCACTTCAGCGCAGGTGATATGCTGTTCAATAATTTAAAAAGTAAAGCAACATTTATGGACATTTATAAATACTTATGATATAATACTGATAACAAGAGGTATTCTTGTGGTTGTGAGTGAGAATGAAAAAAGGGCGGAATCCCCACGAAAGTGCCGTCACACTCAAGTAAGGTGGAACTTACATAATCAACCAACGAATACCTTTTTGTTATTTATAGAATAAGATGTACAAGACGTACAAGAAGTACA
>Ga0326512_10001901_pt1 | contig 15700 bp, 13 predicted proteins | sample 1_2617_0518_D_FD_203652 | JGI IMG/M metagenome (GOLD analysis project Ga0326512, IMG submission 203652) | Bovine rumen microbial communities from UC Davis, California, United States - 1_2617_0518 | ecosystem: Host-associated > Mammals > Digestive system > Stomach > Rumen | place: USA... | reverse complement strand
CCACAAAATAAGGAGTGATTGATATGAAAGGCGTAGGAAAAGTATTTGAGGATAATTTTAAGAAGTCAATGCCTGACTACGCATTATTATATCGTTTGCCCGACGCAGCACAATCTTTTGGCAAAAGTAATAATTTAAGGTTTAGTCGTAAAAATCCATTTGACTTTCTTTTATGGGATTCAAAATTGAAAATCTTGTATGCACTTGAATTAAAAAGTGTAAAAGGGAAAACCATTAGTTTTGAACGAACAAAAGAAGATAAAGGTGAGATTCATTTTCATCAAATAGAAGGGCTAAACGAGTGGGATAAATATGATGGTACGATTTGCGGTGTCATAATTGAATTTAGAGAATTAGAAACTACAATATTTATCAACATACAAGAGTTAAATGAATTGATAAAAGCTATACCAAAAAAGAGTTTTAACTTCGCTGATTTGGATAATTATAATATCAAATATTTTATAATTCCTCAAAAGAAATTAAAAACAAATTACAGATATGATATACACCACATGTTAGTAAACATAACTGAACTTGCATTTAACATAAAAAGAGAGAAAGGACATGATTAAATGATTAAATATAATGAAAACTTAGGAATTAACGAATACATTTTTGCCACTGATAAAATTGCACAAGTTTATTTCGACGCAGACAATCAATATCAACCACATGTTGGTTTACTTGAAACAATGTGGCTTTTTTATTCTTTATGTGTGACCGAAACGAAATATGACAAAAATATTAAAACCAAATTAGATGAAATAGAAACTAAGAAAAAAGAAAAAAATGAAAAAGTGCAATTTGATTTATCAATTTACGAAGAACTATTTTCTGATGAGGAATTTGTAAAAGAATTTAATAATGTAGTTACAAGTTATAAGAAGCCAAATTACAGTTTAACTTTTGGAAGTGCTTTTCGTTCGGCTATGGAAATTGTAAAAACAAAGAGAAATTCAGTAAATAGTCTTGAATATGCTATCACTAAAATACTTACAGAACTTGCAGAAAAGTTTGAAAATTTAATTTCACCTGAGAAGATAGAGGAATTAACAGATATTGCTAAGAAAATTCAATCAGGCGAAACTGCTGCCGACGCTGTTGTGAAGGCTTATGGTGAACATGTCGGGCTATTAGATTTCAAACAGGGTGATTAATGTGCCAACATTTAGAAATTTAGACCAATTAAGAAAAGGTGTCAAGCAAGATTTGAACAGGGCTATAAGGTTATCTCGCCGTGATTCAAAAAAAGCTATGGATAAAGCAATAGAAGAATATTATGATTATGCTGAACCTATTGTTTATGAAAGAACATACAAATTGGCAAGTACACCAATGGTAATAGATTATGGTGAGAATGGATTTAAGGCATTTCTGAATGATGAATATAGATACCCACATATTACTTATACTCTTGATTATGGCACTTCTACAAGTAAAGACCCGACAATGCTTGATGTCCTTAATTTAACAAACTACGATATGAGAAATTCAAGCGTTGGATATTTACACCCAACAGTAGGAAAACATGGATATTGGGAAAGAGCAGTTGAAGAAATGGAAGATATAGTAGATAGGCAAATTAGAAACCATTTGCCAATAATATAAATAAAATCATTGTTTTATTTTGTTGTAGAAAGGGAGTGAAAACATGGCAAAGAAAGGTAGAACTACTGTTTACAACAATATAACTTCGGAAGAAAAATTAGCGCAAGTGAACGAGGATAATCTTGAATTAGAAGATGATTTTCTTGAACACTTAACGTCTACTGACAGGTCTCCAAATACGATATTTCAATATAAAGCTGCTTTACATATCTTTTGGGTTTGGAATTTGGAATACAATAAAAATAAGAGTTTTGTTGAAATAACTAAAAGAGAAATATCCCGATTCCAAAAACACGCTTTGAATGAGTGGAAATGGTCGCCGCGAAGAATGAGGTTTGTAAAATCTGTTATGCGGAGTTTAGAAAATTTCATACTGAATATACTTGATGATGATTACCCAGATTATAAGAAAATTTGGGATAAAATTGAAAATCCTGTAAACGAAGCTGTAAGAGAAAAATCGGTATTTACAGATGAAGAATTGCAAATCTTATTAGATAAATTAATTGAGCAAAAAGATTATATGAAAGCGTGTATTTTAGCTTTGGCTATTTATGGTGGAAGAAGAAAAGCAGAATTAATTAGATTCAAAGTATCATATTTTGATAAATGTAATTTAATTTGTGATGGGGCTATATATAAAACGCCAGAAAAGATAAAAACCAAAGGTCACGGACAAAGAGGAAAACTATTATATTGTTTTACTCTCGCAAAACCTTTTCAGCCTTATTTGGATTTATGGTTAAAGGAACGTGAAAGACTTGGTATAACAAGCGATTGGTTATTTCCTCAATATAAAAATGGTAAATGGATTGATGAACATATTACCACTTCTACAACAGATTCTTATGCGAGAACTTTTTCAAGGATTATGAATAACAATTTTTATTTCCATGCGTGTCGGCACAAGTTCGTCACAGCATTATCTGAACAAAATATTCCCGATAATGTTATTAAAGATATAGTGGGGTGGGAATCTTTAGAATTAGTTTCATGGTATAGGGATACCGAGGCAGAAGATACATTTGACAAGTATTTTGGAGCAGAGGGGATAAAGAAAGTAGAACAAAAAGGATTAGAGGATTTGTAATGAAGAAAATATATTGTTGTTTTAGTGCAGAACTAAAAGATTTTTTATATAAACACGGGCAAAAATATGAAATTTGTGCGTTAAGTCCAAGTAGCCACAATATGTTTTGGGCGTACATACGAAACAAAGAATTAGATAAATTACTAACTGAATGGTCTAACCGAAAAGGTTAGGCTTTTATTTTTATGTAAAATTTAAGGAGTTGATTAAAATGGCTAAAGATAAAATAGCAAAACAAGATATGGTAAAAGTCGGAGATGTATATGGTGAATTAACTGTTATTGAAAGGGATTACGAAAGAGAAGAATTAGACAGATTAAAAAAGAGGTATAAAAAATATTTTAAGTGTAAATGTAGTTGTGGAAAAGAAACAACGGTTTTAGCGTATCAATTATTGAACGGCAAAACAAAATCTTGTGGACACTTGCAAAGAGATATTGCTGGTAGCAAACCAAAAGATTTATGTGGTAAAACGATTAATAATTTGAAAGTGCTATATAGAGATGAAACAAAGCCAACTGGAAGTGGAAAACATACATACTGGATTTGTAAATGCGAAAAGTGTGGCAAAGAAAAATCCATTAGAAGTTCCGATTTAATTGATGGTAGTGCTATTGATTGTGGTTGTGAATCATTCAAAAGATTTAAGAGTAGAAACCTTAATGATTTCACAGGTAAAACAATCGGGCATTTACATGTTCTAAATAGAGATTGGAATGGAAAAAGAGGTGGCTTTCACGCACGTTGGGATTGCCAATGTGATTTATGTGGAAGAATAGAAAGTGTTTCAAGTAATTCTTTAATGGCATACGGAAAAGACAGATGTACAATATGTCAAGGTTTATCATCAGGAGAAATGAAAATACTTGAAATTATGCAAGAAAATGGAATATCTTTTGAACACGATAAATCATTTAATGATTTAAGAAATCCAAAAACAAATTCTTTGTTAAGATTTGATTTTAGAATAACACAAAATTCAGATTGTGACTATATTATCGAATATGACGGAGAACAACATTTCAAAGAAGTACCACTTTATGATGATAATGATTCATTTGAGCAACGCCAATTCCGCGATAATTTCAAAAATCAATGGTGTAAAGACCACAACATTCCCCTTATACGAATACCATTCACCCGATTAAACAAAATATGCTATGACGACTTAAAGCCAGAAACAAGTAAATATTTACTTAAATAACACGCCTTTAATGGGCGACTTTTTTTATTTCAGAGAAAGGAGGTAATTTATGGCTACAAATTATGAATTTCTTGTATCAGGTAGAATTGATTTAGCTCGTGTAGAGCAACAGTTAGAACAAATGCGTCAAAGGTACAACACCCTTGACATCACCGTCAATCTAACGAATATGGACGGAATTGAGCACAGATTTAACGAATTGACAAACACACTCCGAAACAATTTGAGAAGTGTAACAGGGCAATTCAATACCACGTTAAATAACGATTTCAATTCTATAAACAGTATGAGATTCGGTCTTGCTGATATGAACTTTTCTGGCGGGCAGATAGGCGCAATAACAAGAAACCTTGAAGAAATGGATTTAGCGATAAGCCGAATTAGAACTGACATAAATGACGACGGTGGAGTAACGCTAAACATTCGTGGATTACAGGATTTGAACACTGTAGTAAATCTAACGAGAACCTATAACGCTAATGGACAACTTATATCAGAAACTAATCGCCAAATAGTACAGAGTTTTGATGATGGTTCAAGAGCTGCGCGAGATTTCAACACAACATTAAATCAAGCGCGTAGTGCATTAAGCAACAACGATATGAGCGCGGCTATATCTGGCGTTTTCAAACAGTTGCAAGAATTAGGAACAACGGGGCATAGCGAGATTAATACAGTAAATCGCGACTTATATGAAATGAGAACCATTTTACGTAATATGAGCGACGCAAATGTAACTGATGATGAATTAGTCGAAGGTTATAGAAGATTTGAAGAAGTTTTACAACGTGTCAAGAATACCTTATCAATAATTAAGAATGAAACGGGCGAAACAAGAAGAGAGCAAAAACAATTCAATTCAGATTTAGACAAAGCGCAAACTGCTATAACAAGTGGTAAAATGTCAGCGTCTATCTCGGGCGTTACAAGTCAATATAAACAACTGATTTCAACAGGAAATGACGGTTTACCGCAATTAGCGCAGAATTTACAGCGATTAGAGGAAATCAGAAACGAAATGTCACTTGGTAATATAAGTGACGAGCGAATGGTTGAATTATATCGTGAATTTAATACACTCCTTACTCAAACACAGAATGGGTTAAAAAGCGTTGCTAATGCGGAAAAAGATGTAGCAAGAGAGAATCAAACCATTTCAAGGTCTAACACATTATACAGCGAAATGGAAGGTTGGCTCAAAAAGAATGTCAAGGCAGCAAGGGTCTATGGCAATGAAGTCAGACAGTTAATGTCAACCTTACAAAATAATAAAGACCCAGAAGCGTTAAAGAGAGCCGCATTAAGGTTTGAGGAAATTGACGCTGCGGCTGACTCGGCTGGACTAAAGACAGCAACATTCTTTCAGCGTGTAAAAAATATTGCTTCAATGGCAACTGGATTATGGTCTACATATCAAATCATAATGAAGTGTGTAACATACACTAAAAAGATGATACAAGAAACTATAGCGCTTGACAGTGCTATGGGACAGTTGCAAATTGTTACAAAAGCAACAAACGCTGAAATGCAAATGTTTTATAAGAATCTTTCAGGAACGGCAAAAGAAATTGGCGCGTCAATGACAGACTTAACGGATTCAGCTACTACATTTGCAAGACTTGGCTATTCAATGAGTGAATCAAGTACACTTGCAAAATACACAAGTATGCTGAAAAATGTTGGCGACATTGATGTTGGTGACGCACAAAACGCTATGACCGCTTTGATTAAGGCTTATGACTTAGACGTTAAAGATATTGAAACGGTTATGGATAAAATGGTGGAAGTGGGTGAAGAATATTGCCCAGCGGCATAGTAATATGTCGTATGGCTGAAGGCTATATCGGTCAATATTGGCTTGGTATTTTATGTCAACAAGACCGAGGAAAGACGTATTTTTTATACGAATCCGTAACGACTATAACGGTTTGTATGGTAACATATAAACCTTCGCCTTCCCCCTAATTATAGGGTGAACATATAGTCTGAACTTGCGTATAAACCAGATAAGCGCAAGAGATAGCCAGAAATGACTATCCGCCGTATTTATACGGTCAGTAGGTGAAAACCGAAAGTAACAGAATTGAATAATTTCCCCATCAGTGTTTCTGAAATAGCAACAGGTGTTAATAATGCTGGTAGTATGCTTGCAGCCGCAGGCAACACTTATGAACAAACCATAGCAATGCTAACAGCAGCGAATACTACGGTAGAAAGTGCCGTCCCTTATAGCGATATAAGGGTAATAGGAACAACTCAAATCGGTGAACTCCCTAAAGCTGGGTAATACCGAGGGTAAGATTGCATAATGCAAATCCCGTAACGACCACAGAGTATTAGGTAACTATGCTCACATGTTGTCAATCTCATTGAGATTAAGGTATGGTCTGAACTGCAAATATAGCTTAAATGAAATTGCAGATGTAGCCAGAAATGACTACACGCCGTTTGTAAACGGTCAGTAGGTGAAAACCGAAAGTAACAGATTGGCAAGATATTTCTAAATCTTCAACGGGTTTAAGAACTATCGCGGCTCGTATTCGCAAAACTAAAACTGAATTAGACGATTTAGGCGAAGCTATGACCGAGGCAGAATATGACGACCTTGTAAATGCTTTAACTGAATATAATGTAAAAATTACTGATGTAAATGGTGAATTTAGAAGTACCTATGACATTATCAAAGATATAGCAGCGATTTGGGACACTCTTGACTCAAAATCACAGGCTGCATTAACTGAAAAACTTGCTGGTAAACTTGTGCCAGAGTATGCGGAAACGTATATGTGGAACACATCTAATTGCAGATAACCCCTAAAGCCTTACACCACAATAACAGAGAAATTATGTTATGACGGTACGAAAGTAGAAACAACGTAAGGATGATATATGGTGAGAACCTAAGTATTGTAACAATGGGCAATCGGCAACGAAACTCCTAAGTCTTTGGATATGGAGGACGTTCAACGACCATCCCCGTGTCGGGCTGAATTTTCAGCAACAGGAGTACGGCGCAAATCAAGGCGTGGGTGAAAATCCCTTAAATGGAAATGGTGTGGCTCTAACGGATAATGCCGAGGGTTAAGAAATGGTCTATTCTTATGTGAAAGCATAAGCGGATTAATAATTGAATTATGAAAAAGTATTACAGTGTGTCATCGGTTCGTATGACACGCTTTCTTTATTGTCTGGGGTTTGATAAAGAAAGTTATTTTGATAAAAACGGTAAAGAAAAATGGCGTTTTGAAAAGACAGATGAATTAATGGAATCTGTTGAATTTTATAAGAAAATGCGCCGAAAGAACGGTTATAGATAGGAGTTGTACATATGGCTATTCACGACAAATATACAGAAGCAGAAGTTGAATTTCTAAAAGAGAATTATAATAATATGGAGTGGGATGATATTATTGAGGGGTTATATAAAATCAGTGGAATTAAGCGTAGGAAACAATCAATAGTATCAAAGGCTTCAAAAATTGGTCTTAAACGCACAAATGCTTCGTTTTCAAGCTACACACAGGAAGAAGATAAACTAATAATTGAAGCATATAATAATGCAACACATTCTAACTTAATTGATATATTAAATGATTTAGTTAAAAATAAAATGCCACATAGAACCGTAGGCTCAATACAAAATAGGGCTACAAGATTAGGAGCCGTTGTTCGTTATCCGTGGACACAGGAAGAAGATGATTATTTAATTGAGCACTATTACGATATGACGGTAAAAGAAATCGCAAATCATTTTGAACATCATAATAGAAATTCAGTTTATAATCGTATAGTTAAGTTGGGTTTACACGGTGCGCCGACATTCGCATATACTGACGAAGATATACAGTTTATTAAAAACAATTATCTTACTATGAGTGATGATGAAATAGGCGAGGTATTACATAGAGCTGGACAGAGCATAAAAGAATTTAGAAGAAAATTAGGCTTACAAAAGCCAAAACCAGAAGATGTATTTTATGGGTTTGGTATGTATTCACATAGGCATAATAATCAATGGAAGAAAGACTCTGCGAAAAATTGTAATTATAAGTGTGTTATTTCAGATGAATTATTCGACGACATTCATCATTTATATTCAAGAAATTTAATATTAAAAGACACATTAAAATTACACCCAAATATTAACAAAGATACAAATTTTAATGATTTAGAAGAAACAGAAAAAGAGAAATTTTTAAATGATTTTTTGGATATTCAAGGCAAACACCCATTAGGCGTTTGTCTTAAACACGAATATCACAAAGCGTTTCACGATAAATACGGCTATGGGGATAATACCCCAGAGCAATTCTATGAATTTGTCAAAGATATTGCCCCAGATAAATTTGACTACATATACAGTTTATAGAGATTTAATTATAATCCGAGCAAGCGTTATGAACTTGCTAAATAGAAAAAACAAGACAACAGAACATATTTAGTTCATTGGTGACCCAATTCAAAGAAGCTGAAGGTTCTATGGCTTCAATGACAGAAAGTGCAGGAGCATTATCAACAGCTTATGACACTTATATGAACACAACCCAAGCACACATAGACCAATTTAAGGCTTCGTTTACTGACTTATCAATGACAATTTTTGACTCAGAATCAACAAAAGGCGTTATTGATTTCCTAAATAGTATAATTCAATTTTTGAACGATATTATTCAACATTTTGGTTTATTATCAACTGCTATTGCAGGAGTTGGTATTTATAAATTTATCAAGAATTTCAGTCATATAAAAGTTCTTGGTCTACAAAATGCTACAAGTATTGATATGGTTGCTGCGGCAACAACAAAAATGACGGCTTCCGAAACGGCGGCGGCATTGGTGACAACAAAGTTAAGTCAAACTCAAAGAATCCAGATATTAATGTTAAAAGGACTTACCGAAGCTGAAGCAAGAGAGGCTTTGGGTAAAGCTGAGAATATAGCAGCTACTACAGCCGAAATAGGTGTCACTAAAGGTCTTACCGGCGCAACATTAACATTAAAAACAGCTGTAAATGGGTTGTTTACAGCGATAAAATCACACCCATTTATTGCAATCGCCGCAGCCATTTTATCTGTTATTGCATTAGCAAAAAAGGCGGCAGATGAATTTGAGGAATGGCGACAAGAGAGCATAGAAAAAGGTAAAACCGTAGCAGACGAATCAAATCAATTAACAGAACTAATTGATAAATATAGACAAATTACAGCGCAAGGAAAATTAGATAAAGAAGCAAGAGATGAAATTCAAAATGTGCAAAACCAAATTGTAGAATTAGTTGGCGCACAAGCTAATAATCTTGACCTTGTAAATGGTAAGTTAGATACAGAACAAGATAAATTAAATAAAATAGCTAATTCTATAATTGATATGCCAACTCTTGAAACAGCATATAATACTGCGCGGGACAATACGCAAGAACAAAAGAAAGTTCAGATTGCTCCGTGGGGCGAGGGTGTATCACCTTTTGCAAATGAAGGATATATTTCGTCTAACTTAATTCCAGCACAAGGCGGTAAGGAATTTAAGGCTATCCTTGATAAAGTTATGAAGGATTATGGCTTTGCTACTGCTGTTGGTGAATATGAATTAAAATTTAGTAAGATAGACGAAAATGATTTTAAGAGTAGAATTGACGCTTATAATCAAATTCTGGAAGAATTAAGAACATCAAAAACATTTGATACAGAATCAGATTTATTCACAAAGTTATTGCAACAAAAGCAAGAACTTGAAGATGAATATAAAAAACAAGTTGAAGCGGCAGGAAACTACCTAAATGGATTGATTAATCGTGAATGGCTAACAAGTGGTAATGAAGTAAAAAGTTATGAGGATTATCTTGCATTTAGAGATAAACTAATCAAAGAATTAATGGACGACGATAAAGTTTCCGAAATGATTAAAGAAAATGTCTTTGATGAAGAAGGAATTGAATCGTCTGTTGATGGTATTTTATCACAATTAGGTGGTTTTAAGGATTATTATAGCCAATGGTATGATGAATTTGGCTCGGAATCAGCGAAGAAAACTGCTGAAATTAAAGAAAAATTAAAAAGCGAGTTTGCAAATGAATCACCAGAAATAGAAAATTGGTTTAGTAAATTAACAACTTCTGATAAAGACATTATTGCAAAAATAGATGTTGATACCGATACAGCAAAATGGAAACTATCTGATTGGCAAAACGCATTAGACGAATATAAAAAGCAACTTGGCGAAGATGTAAACGAAACTAATAATCTATTCGCTCAACTAATGACCGAAACAGGCACAGCTAAAGACCCATCATTTGTTGAAAAAACAGAAAAGTCAATAGAAAAACTTCAAAAGTTACAAGACGCTTTGACGAAAGTTGAAAGTGGCACACTTAAAGACAGTGAGCGAATGTCATTATTTAAGACATTTCCACAATTAACCGCTTATGCCGATAATCTTGCCGAAGGTATTAAGCATGTAACCGATTCAATGCGTAGTGATATTGTATCAAGTTTCAATGAGCAAATCGCAAAATTCAATGAACAAGGCGCAAGCGAAGAAGAAATCGCACAATTAAATGCCTATAAAGATACCGTATTAGGAATTGCCGACGCTGTTGTAACTACTCAAAACGCATTATCGTCAATGCAAACAGTTTTCCAAGATTTAGACAAAATCGTTAAGGATTACAATGAAAATCAATACTTTAGTTTAGAATCTCTTGAAAAATTAAGTACAAGTAGCGGTCAAAAATATCTCCAATATTTAACTTACGAAAACGGTCAACTTAAAGTTAATGAAGAAGCGTATAAGAAACTTGTATTAGCGCAAATTGATGAAATTGAAACTAAAGCCACATTACAAGCTACAACCGATTTACAATCTCTTTCTGATGAAACAACTGCGAAAGAATATCTTGCAAAAGTAAATATTGACCTTGCAGATTCACAATTAACAGCGGCACAAGCGGCTTTCCAATATGCACTTGCTTTGAAACTTTCTGAGGGTGGAAATGTAGCAAAAGCGGCACAAAAGGTAGCGGATAATCTTAACACATTAAGAAATATTTTTGCTTCTGCAAGAGAACAGGCTAAGTCTTATAGTGGCGCTATGCTTGGAGCGGCAACCGCTACAGATAAGAAAGCAAAGGCTTCTGAAAAAGCGAAAGACGCATTAGAAAAGGAGCAAAAGGCGTTAGAGAGAACGAAAGAATCTCTTGAAAACGAAAAGAAAGCATTAGAGAAGAACAAGAGTGAATACGAAAAGGCTAAAAACGCAATTCAAGATTTAATCGAATGGACGCAAAAATACATTAAACAAATCAAAGAAAATGAGATTAAAGCGTTAGAAGAACAAAAGGATAAATTTGACGAAATTATTGAAAAGCGTAAAGAACAATTACAAGCAGAAAAAGATTTACATGAATATGAAAAATCCTTATCTGAAAAACAAAATACTCTTGCTTCAAATGCTCTGAAAGCTGCGGTTGCAAGTCTTGATGACTCTGCGGCAGGAAAGAAAGCCTATAAGAAAGCGCAAGAAGAATACAAGACAAGTCAAACAGATTTACAGGATTTCCTGTATGAGCATGAAATAGATGTGCGCCAAGAATCATTGGATAAACTAAAAGAAGATACTGATAAATCATATCAAGACCAAATTGACACTATACAAGATTTCTTGAATGATGAAGTTAAAATGTATCGTGAAGCATGTTCAATGATTGATAATGATAATGGTAGTTTATATGGTAAATTACTTGACTACTGTTTGAATTATACTACAACAGGTCGCGCAGAGTTCGACCACATGTGGACTACTGCAAAGACAGCTATGGAAACATATAATACCGCAAATCTTTCAACATTGGATTTGATGAATGATTTGCAAGGTAGAATTTATGACATAGATAATGCAATAGATTCATTAACACTTAATATTGAATCTTATGAGAGTAGGATTTCAAGTCTGAAAAATCAAATTGATGATTTGAAAGACGCTGCGATTGAAGCACAAAATGCTCTCAATATGACAAATACTAAACCTCTTGGTGGAACAAGTTTCTGGGTAAACTACAACGGCAAAAAATATCAAACAGGCAACACCTACAACGGCGATACCGAAGCCAACCGTTTATTAGCCGCAAATGAATTAACAAAACTTATCGCTAAAGACGTTAGCGGATTTGACAATTATGGTTTAAGTATTGTTCAGGGGTTACTTGGTGTTGGCGGTAATAAGACAGGACATCATTGGACATATACATTCCAAGGCAAAACTTATGAATCAAGAGCTGCAACAAGAGATAATGCTATAGCAGACATATTAAGTCAAATTTCAAAGAAGTTTGGTGGTGTATATCCAGCTTCGGCAAGTACAATTTATGGAACAATAAAGGGTTATGCCGAAGGTACAAAGGCTGCTACTGGCGGTTTACATATCGTTGACGAAGAAGGCTTATTCTCTGAGTTTATTCCATATCAAATAGGCAAAGGTAGGTATTCGTTCTTACCAGAAGGAAATCCTGTGTTTAGCAAGGCAATGACTAATACGTTGTTTGATTTTGCAAGCGACCCAGCAAAATTTGTAAATAGTATTAGGAACGAATCATCAAAATCTAATATTAGCACAAGTATGGTAATAAATATTCAAGGCAACGCTGACCGTGAAACTGTGCGACAATTAAAAGAGTTTGAACAGAAATATTCAAATGAGCGTTTAATGAAAATGTCATTAAATAATAAAAGAATAATTTAATTTGTGGGCTGGGCGATTTGTTCAGCCCTTACTATATAAAGAAAGTTGGTGAAATATGTTAAGAGGATGTAATTTTACTTATGCAGGAATAGATTCTCGTGATTATAATTTAGAATTATATTATTTAGATGATTCATGGAATAGAGTAACTACTGGCGGTGATTTCGAGTTAGTATCTGATAAAATTCCTTATAATCCCGAAACTATATTATATGGATTAGATTATTCCGCAAACCCAATTCAGTTTGATGTTGAAATTTTTAATCCTTATAGTCCGATTTTGCAAGATGATTTTTCTGAAATAAAAGAATGGCTTTTCGGACAAGATGGTTGGAAAGTATTTACTGTTGAAGATGATAATTTTGAAGGGCTTTATTTGAATTGTTTATTAACACCAAATGAAGATGTTATTGATATAACGGGTTATCGCGGATTAAAATGCACTCTTACAAATATTAGCCCCTTTTGGTATAGCAACGATAGAAATATTGAATTATCAAAAGCAGATAACTCTACGACTGTTATTGATATAGATTCCCATTGTCCAAGCAAAATTTATCCAATTATTGAGTTTAATGTTCCAGCAAATACAAGAAAATTATCATTTAAGAATACGGTTAATGGCGAAGTGTCTATATTTGAAATTGATAGAACTGATACTTCAAAATATTTAGCTATCCCAAGTGGTGATTATATATTTGATACAAAATATTGTATATTAAAGAGTGGAAATAATGTTGTTCCGCTTTCTGGATTAAAAACTGATGTTGATTTATTTTATTTGATGAAAGGAACTAATTCAATAGAAGTTTTAGGAGTTAATGGTATCAGTAATCCAACTATTTCATACACACCAATGTATAGGGTAGGTGGATTTTAATGAAAGTTAAAAAACTTCAACCAGATTTTTATATTTATAATCCGGCAGAAACGGAAATGCTTGGAAAAGTAATTGCGCCACAAGATGTTGTAATTGATTATAACTTTAATGCCGCTTCAAAAGTTACATTTAGTGTGAATAAAAGAATATACGACGAAAGAATTGGAAAGTGGATTGATAATCCTTGCTATGATAACTTAGTAGAACATAAAGTTGTTGTTTCTACTGATACAGAAAATAAAATGCGATTTCGTGGCAGAAGATTATTAACTAAGGTAGTTGATGGTGAAGAAGTTGGGGATTACGGCGGTTTAGATGTACAATCAAATCCGAGAAATGTATATAATACTGGATTAGGATTTAATGTTAGACTTAATAATGCTACATTACAAAACGAAGTAGAGTTATTTGATATTGGAAAATCAAGTGGACATATATGGGATTATTACGCTTATATAGATAGTAATGGTGCGTTTATCCAAGATACAAAAAGTACAGCTTCGGGTGGAGCACCAAAATATTATACTAAAATCGCTTGTAGTGAATTTATTCCTGTAAGTGTAGGTGATATTATTGCATTAGGTAGTAAAGTTGATTCAAATAATCGTTATAGTAAGAATGGAACAGCACGATATTATTATGATCTATATTATTATAGCGATAGCAAAGCGCCAAGTTTTACTACTCATTATGTTGTAAGCGCTCCCAATCCCATTTCAAGAATTTATGTTTATAGTGGGGCATTTGGCACTTCTGAGGAAACAGGTGAGCCAGCTACAAGCGGATATGTAAGGATAAGCGCGGAAGTATTAACTGCAACATATAATAGTGGTGCATGGACTTCAAATTCACCTGCTGCTGGATATGTACAAATATTTAGTGGTGAAAAACGCTGTACTAATTTCTATTGTCAAAATGCAGAAATGGTTTCAATTTACAATAATAAGTGGATTGTAGAAAATATTGAGGAAGAAAAGTTACCAAATAACGCAAAGAAAACTGTTACGCTTTATTCTTATGAATATGTGTTATCGCAAAGATGTTTCTCTATTGATGAATCTACTTTGCCGTTGTTTATTCCAGAAGAAATATCTGACTATATTAATAGCGAGGATTGCGTAATTGACGCTACAATAGATAATGGCACATATAATCAGTGGCAACATAAACAAAGAATGACGAGGGGATTGATTAACCAAATATTAGATTATATGCCGGACTGGAAAATAGGGTATGTTAATCCAACGGTCTGTGTTAGGTATAGGACTATTTCAGAAATGGATAATGATAATATATATACTTTTCTTATTAATACAGTTCAATCTTTATATAAATGCTTTATTATATTTGATAATGCAAATAAAACGATAAACATTTTAGATATAGCTGATGTTTGCAAAATTGAATCTGGCGCTGTTTTAACGTGGTCTAATGCAATTAAATCATTAGATATATCGAGCGTTGATACAAAATACATCACAGCAATGAGAGTTCATACAGCGGAAGATACTTATGGAATAGGTTTAATTAATCCAACAGGCAATAACATAATTTATAATTTTGATAGCGCAAAAGATGAATTGGATTATGTTGTGGATTCAACACATCTAAACCCAGATAACAATAATTCTCCATATACCTTAAAAGAGTTAATCATTAAATATCAAGAGGAACTGACTGATATTAAGAACGGAACAAAACAATACTTTAATACATCATCAAATAATTCATATCCCAATCTTATTTCTGACTTAGTGGATTATAGTAAAAATTACGTTGTTTTGAACAGCAAATTAGCAGAGGCATTAACATCTTATAGAACCGTTAGCGATACTATCAACGTATATCTGGAATCAGTTCCATCAAATTCATACCAGACTGCATATAATATGATTTCTGACATTCCAAGAACAGTTGCCAGTATGAAAGCACATGGAGATTATGAACCAATATATAATCAAGAAACAGGAAATTATTATGATAATTATTCTTCACAATCATTATATACAAAACTGCTTGCAGCGGCAGAAACATATTGGGACACATATAGCAAATTAAACGCGGCTAAAAAAAGATTACGAAATATCAATAAGTATTTACAATATTATGCAACGTATTTTAGTTTGAATTATAGAACTGTAGCAAAAGATTGGGAAAGATATAGAGCATTAAATAATCCAAA
>Ga0326512_10001900_pt1 | contig 15701 bp, 21 predicted proteins | sample 1_2617_0518_D_FD_203652 | JGI IMG/M metagenome (GOLD analysis project Ga0326512, IMG submission 203652) | Bovine rumen microbial communities from UC Davis, California, United States - 1_2617_0518 | ecosystem: Host-associated > Mammals > Digestive system > Stomach > Rumen | place: USA... | reverse complement strand
ACATGGTTTACAACGAATCGTATATTTCAGCTTATCATGAACCAAGTCAGATTCATTATCTGCTGATATAATCTCCGGAATGGGATTATTAGAATCTTGAATTTCACAAAGCTTCTTATTAATCTTTGTCAAGAATTCCTTGTACGGGGTGTTGGTGAATGTGATGGTATAGTTGACATTGTCGATATCAAAAGATGATTGCATCCAAAAGGATTCTTCATCTTTAATAATGATATCACAACCAGTTGGCGAATCTGGAACAAGATGAATGTTTGCATTTGGATTCTTCAATAATTTGATTGTGGCATCTGCAATCTCCGAAAGATTGTAAGGATAGATATCGGATGATAACGTATACCCGATCCCTGTAGTTCCATTCAAGAGGATGATGGGAAACTTCGCTGGAAACCTGATGGGTTCTTCTGCGGTGTTGTCATAGTTTGGTTTCATATCTACCTTACCATCAAATTCATCAAACAATACATCATACGCAAATTCAGATACAGACACCTTCCAATATCTTCCCGCACTGGCATTGTTGCCGGTATCTTTTGTTCCGGCATTTCCATGTGCAACAAACAGTGGAACATTGTTGGAGAAGTCTTGTGCCATATTTGCAATGATGTCTCTCATCCCCAAATCACCATGGGGATGATATTTCAATACCGCACCACCAAGTGTTGCCACGGATTCCGTTTGACCTTTACCATGTGTCTTCAACATGGTGTACAACAATCTCCGATGGACGGGTTTCAATCCATCATATACTTCAGGGATTGCACGTTGTACGTTCGTGTTACAACCATACAGGCACATGTATCTCTCTGATGTGGGATACAATTCAACATTTTCGATTTCATACTCATTCATTACTTATTTCTCCTTTTCTTATAAATTGGCATCAAGATAAGCAAATACGTCTGTGATGCTTGGTGCATTAAACCAATTGTACATCGTAGATGCAACATTGCCATTCTTATATGAGTTGATGATTTGACCACTGAGGTCCTTTTTGTGTCTGCCTCCATCAGAATCAAACCACCAATATTCTTGATTGAAAGAACGATTCTTGTGAGAACCATTTAACCATATTTCTTCGTTATTCACAATGACTTTATATTCCAATGACATGGGGTCTTGATTCTCACCCATTTTCGTGGATGGATAATAAGAAGCGGCATCCGCATCTAACGCTCCATATATCACTTTATTAGTTTTCTTACCATTAATGATTAATCCCACGCAATTGTTCAATGCTGGGTCGGCAACATATGCTCCTTCATAGGCAGTGTCAATTCCAGGGGGTACTAACAGACGACAAGCTTGTACATATTGCTCTTTCTCAAAGTAGTATTCACGAGAATCTCGCACAATATGTGTTTCTTGGAAACACTTGGAGAATTGGGTACAGAACGAATATGACCGGGAGGCAAATGCACCACAGTCTCCACAGTTAAACTCAATTGCTTTTTGTACCACGGTATCTCGCATATTATACAACAAGAAGTTGATAAAATCCGTATATGCAAACTCACGGAATTTACCACTCTTTGTATCTGTCAACTTTACAATCTTAGCTGTCATCTTACCCACATAATTCAAGGAATAGGAGCGAGGTTTCTGTTGGGACTTTCGTGTTGCACCCCATAATCGTTCCTGACACAGGTATTGCGTGTACGATGAACAATAGAAGAAGTCCTTGGAATCTGGGATTGCAGCACTCGGATTCTTATCTTCTGAAAAGAATAATACTCTCGTCTTGAATTCGGTTGGGATAAAGAATGTGAGCGGGTCATATCCAAGCCACTTGATACGATTCATGAGATAATTATCATCAAACGGTGCATTCCATGATAAACAGAACCATGGTCGATATTTGTTGATATATTCAAATATCAGCTTAATCATATATATCTCCTGGTCGAATGGGAAGATGTGCACTCGGATATCATATCCTTCCAGATACTGCTTGTTGTCTTTATCTGTGTCAACAATCTTGTGTTTGAATTCCTGTTGATGTTGCTCCAACCATGCGAATGCTTCTTTTTGCTTTAATAATAACGGATGATATTTCTTATCGATTTGGGATTCATCACGCGGACCTAATACAAATAATGCTGCAATCTTCTGTTCATCTAAGATTAATGAAACTGCATTCACAGGTTGTGGTGCATTCTGATAATCTCGAGGATCGATTGACCTGTCTAAGGTATCGACCTCAATATCCAAATAAGCCACTTTCACCTTGGAGATATCGAAATCTCTACCATACTGATTCAACCATCGTAATCGAAAATATACATCCTCTTTGAAATCTGCCTTAAATACCCACGGGCATTCACACATCTTTTTCTTTAAATCATATACACCATAAGCATCCTTCATGTCATCAAACAACTGACCCCATTCTCCACCAATCTCTTGCGCAATTACATTTGCAATTTTAGATGGTTGACAATAGACCGGATAACAATCTCCGAGTCTGGCTTGTGCAATCTGATACTGGTTTGTTCGACACTCAGGTTTCAAGAACCAGATATCAATGATTGGCTTTTCATATTTGACTTCCAATCGTTCCGTCTTAGGGTTCCAATATACTACCTCGAATTCTTCAGATGGTCTGCGAACATATCTTACATCAAACAAGATACTTCCTTCTGGATAATCTAATGGTTTTGGAATTCCGTATGTTTTTACCTTATTCAGTCTATCCATATTCTATCATATCCTTTCTATCTGTGATGGTACTTACTTGTTACATCCTTTCTTCTATTTACTATGTTATTATATTCAGATTGACCTCCGGTCAATCTAATAATATACATGAATATTTAGAAAATAATAGACAGTATCAACAGGTACTATATTGCCATTTCCCGGTAGCATACAAAATTTGCTATTTTTTTATTTTTTGATATATATATCATTTATATGACATTAGGGAAATCTAATGTCTTAACAACCTCATTTACATACCCCACGCCAACAACGGGGTATGTTCATATATAGTCCAACCAAGAGAGGACCACAATATTCTTTTTGAGTATTGTGGTCCTCGGTTCCCCGGTCCACAAAAAGGATCGGTGAATTTCTTCTTGGGTCCGAAACAGAGAATATCAGAGCCGCCCCGAAGGGCGGCCAAGATAGTCTCACACATAATGAAAGGGGGTGAGTGAATGGAACACTCAACCATTGTTGAAACAAGCATCAATGATATTCTGGAGATTTGTAATTTAAAAGAACCAGAACATTCGTCATTGGATAGTCTGACATTCGATGATGTTGCCATCAACATTGATGCTTGTATCAAGAAATTACAAGCTTAAGCTTGCACAAGGGGGTGAAACGATGGACCGTCGTTCACCAATTGTTGGGTTCAATATGGAGGACTTCAAACACATGATTGGCTCCGCAAAAACCAATCAGTCTTCTATTGAACAATTGACATTGGACGATGTCAAAATAACATTGATAAATGCATTTCCAAGCTCATCAATGTTTAAGATATCGTAAAACCAAAAAAGAAATATGGAGGTACAATCCAATGGACCATGAAAAGGCAAAGGTGATTGCTGAAGCTGTAGGCAATCGTCCTCTCACAGCAGAAGAAAGATATGAGTTCGAGCAGTTATGGAAAGAATATTCTGACGTAGACAAGTTTAGAATGGCTTCCAAAATCATAAACGTCACACAAGATGTGAGAAAGATGACAACTATCGAATTCATCCGCACGTGTGCCATGGTTGCAGATTTAGACCAACGTTATGGCACGGAAACAATCAACCGTAAGTAATCACAAAGAGAACCAGGAACTGTGGAGAAGGTACACTAAGCGTCGGACTGATCATCCGTTACTACGAACAAGTAGTAGGCCCCGCAAACCCGTAAGTGCAATACATACCGATATGGCCATACATTCACACGTATGGTGCGCCTATAACAAGGGACTTCAGGTCGAGAGACTCATATCGATATGCCTTCATCCATCCACAATCCTGAATCCATCTTAGAATGGATTAAAACGTCACAACGTTGGGAGAGAGTTAATCTCCCAAGAGGTTAATTCTCCCCCTCTCACGAAAGGAGAAAAATTATGGCAAACCAGACACAAGGACAGCCGTTAATGATGACGGCGCAGGACATTCAAACTATGATTGATAATGCGGTCAATGCTGCACTGTCTGCACAAAACACACAACCCGCACCAGTACAACAACCGCAGCAATATGTCCAGACTCAGCCTGTGTATCAACAACCTGCTCCAGCACAGCCAATGATTATCAATCCACCGGCACAACAGGGTGTTGATGCCAATACAATGACAAGGATTATCCAGACAATATTGCAAAATGGAGGAAATCCATATGCCATTGATTGGAATAATGTGCCACCTGCTATTAGAAATGCAATGGCAAATTATGTCAATTATGGAAACCCTTGCATGACACAAGACCAATACAATCAGCTCGTCTTAAATGAATTAAGAGAGACGAGATATGCTATTGAAGCTCGTGAAGAGAAGAAGAGCAGTACAAAGCATAAAGTGATTAAATATGGCGGAATGGCTCTTGGTGGTATTGCAGTCGTTGCTGGTGTTGGCTATGTTGCACATGAAGTCATTCACAGACATGACAAAGATAAAGAATTGTCCGCACTGAGTCATTTTGGTGACTCATTTCTGGCTGCCAAATACGGCAAAGACATCGTTTGACAGTCGGTCACATATTGAAAGGTAGGTGACTGACATGACAAACGAAAAGTTCGATTGGCTTGATGCATTAGAATTACTCAGACGCATCAAGTGAATTTAATCAAGAATATTCGGTAAAAACAAATGGGTGGGATTGGACACCCCACCCACATTTCGAAAGTGAGGAAAAACAATCATGAACAGAATGAAAGATTTACAGGAAGCCTTTATCGACGATGGAGATTTCGAAGTCTCTGACCTTGTCAGACTTAATGAATTCTCCTCAGCATTCATTGTATCCAGTAAAACCACAGGTCTTGATTATATCATTAAAGACCGGGCTGGATTCGGTGAACCTTCTGAAAATATTCACATTATTGTGGATATTTGTGATAGTTGGACCGTGATGGAACTCGACAAGAGAACTCTTGAAGAAAGAGCTCGCAGAGTCCCAAATAACGAAAGTAACGTTTCGGTTATGGAAATCGAACGTGTTACAAGAAACGCTAGGGAGGCAATCAATGCAAAAAGACAGCAGTCATATCTGGTGAAGAAGTCTAATGCAGATTGTTCTGGCAAGAAATACAAGGTAATGAAAAGCTTTTGCTCAATGCAGATGTTCGTATAAATAATAGAAAGTGAGGAAAAAATTATGGTACAGATTATTGAAGAAATGGAGACAAACAAGGTCTCCAACTTAATCAGCGTAAAGTCCTTAAAAGAGTCCGAGGAAACTGGCTTATACCGCTTCTGCGGATTTGCCATCTCCGACTATGCAGCTGAAACTGGAGTTACCAATAGAGAATTGATGGATGCTCGTATTGTGACAGGAATTATCTCATCGGATGATAAATTCTCAGATGAAGAATTAACCAAGTTAGGTGATGAGCTGGAACAGCTGCATCCAGATATCGTCGTATTCGACTACTGGTATCATCACCAGGAGAAGAACGATGAATTATCGGACGAAAACATTGAGAAGGTTGCAGATGTTCTCAGCAAGAGATTGGCATTGCATGACCTCGATTCTTATGGCAACAGATTATCCTATTGCCGTACCAAAGACCGGTTGATGTCAATTGAAATCAACTGGAATTATGGAGGCGAAGCATGTGTAGTATCTGCACGTAACGCAAGACACGCATTCAATATCTTTACTACTGCTCCAAATCATATCTCAGACTTGTTACCGTGTGATGAAGTTGAAGCACTGAAAAATCTGTCATGGAAAGTGAAAGAGGAAAAAGATGAGATGCACTTAGAAGCTGTCTCTTCTGAAGAATTGTATCATGACAAAATCAATATTACAATTAGCCCACTGGAAATCCCAGAAGGGAGAGTGGGATATTCACTGGGCTATTATGCAGAATAAAAACAATCATCCCTCCCTTTGGGAGGGAACAATATGAAAGTGAGGAAATACGATTATGAGAGACTTGAAAAAGTATGAAGTCGACGACTTTGACAGATATGCCGAATGGTACATCGGCAAAAATATGTGCCCGGCAGCAATACGGGCAATATTGATGTTTGCAAAAGAACATCCTGAATCGAAAGATATCAGGAACTGCATCTTTGCAACCATGGTCAGAGCATCGACCGACATCCAGAATGAATTTCTGAGCCCGGCATTCAAAGCTGCCGGAGTGACAAATGGACATGACTGCTTCTGTAGATTTGTTCGGCCTATTCGGGCGAACATGTTCTACATTCAGATTGACTCCGATGAGTATGTTCATTCGGACAAATTGTCAATGGATAAGAATGAAATCCCTGAAGCATACCGTATCAAGCAAATGATAAAGGGATATGGTCTGGCATTAGAAAAACCAGAAGACTTGGGATTCCGGGACGACTATGGAAATGTACTTCGGCATCTTTCCGGATTGGAAACAGAAGCCAGAACAATCCTTGGGGAATCAGAAATGCGCAGAGTTTATGTACGTGACCATCCGCTGGGTGTTCATATCCAGGCTACAATCATGGGTGAATCATGGAGAACGTTGATTCCTGTAAAGGTGGCATTTCATATGATTCCCGAAAAGCTCTCAGTTCTGGTAAAATTAATACCGAGAGATGAACAACAGAAAATCATCGAGAATCGTGACAGGATGATTGATGAATTCTGTGATGCTTATCTTAGATATCACGAAGTATAAAATGTATGCTACCAATCCCCGGCACATGCCGGGGATCAGGTTATGAAAATCGACCTGAGCAGGTCGTTAAACTACTCTCCCGATGGTTAGTTCGGGAGAAAGGATGATGTGTATGATTGCTTAAAAGAAAATCCAATAATAGAAAGGGGGTGATGTAAATGTAGCAATTCACACAATCTGAATGAGTATCTCATTGTTCGAATATCCGCCAAAAACAAATGTAATCAAAACAAAGGAATCTTACACAATGGTTAGAGTGTAAAATAAGGATTCCAAACTTTTATTTCAGAAAGGAAAATTTATCATGAAAAACAATAATAACAATCTGACATCTGTATCCGCTGCAAAAAGAAACCGTCACGATGATGGTGCTAAAATTGCCATCATGGCAAATGACATTGCCATTGCACGTGTGACGAGTGAAAAACTCAAAATGTATCAGGATAAGCATGATGACATGCTTTACTATACAATCGCCAATTTGATGGATGCGCCGAATCATACCGCCAACGATACCTTTATGGTAGACGGCACGCTTTACAATTATACGGCGTCTGGATATGAAGCCGTGCTGAAGAAGTTCGATACCATCAGACATAAACTGGAAGAGGCGCAAGCGGCTTCCGAAAAGCTTCCGGCTATGGAAAAAGCTTATGCTCATTTGATTTCCGAAGTACTCGGTATCAACACAGAGGATATTGCTAGCGTGGATGCTACTAATGTGGAGGGTGATAACATGAAGGAGAAATACAACTATATCGTCATCGAAACTGACAAGGAGTGTGATGCGAATACTACAGCAGATATTCATAAGGCATTATCATCTGCAAATGCGAAAGTATTCGACGTCGAAATCAACAACAATGGGTTGACTACCAACCTGATTGGTGTATTGACAACATCACACGATAAAGCACTTAAAATCGTGCTTGATTATTTAGGTGATGGAATGCCGTCATTCAAAGAGTTCCATGAATCGGGAATGGTGTCTGAGTTAGGATATAGCAGAAGATGGAGCGTGGGAGATATCAGTATCACCTCAAATGAGGGCGTAATCAGTCGCTTGGCTAATGTAGTCCTCATTGACAAGGATTGTGAGCTGCCGAAATCATCTGTATCGGAACCCGGTAAGCTTAATGAAAAGCACTGCTGCAATTGCGACAATTGCTGTGACAAAGGAAACAAGGAAGTGTGTCAGGGTTGTTTCGATTGTGAAGAGGATGCCCAGCCACTGGAACCCAGTAACAATTGTGACGGCAGTAAAACAGAACCTGATTCTGATGTATCTCTGAAGGATACTGCCACACCGCCGCAGACAGTAAAACAGGTATCGATTCCGGTTGGATATCCTGAGGCTGCTGTACCAACGATGAAGTCCATCGATGTTCCGGACATCGAAGCGCTTGATGTCAATACAGGCGATATCGGTCTGAGCGTGACAGCTGGTGACATGACAGACATCTCCGGCAATATCACATTCAATGTCAGCGGCGATATCATCATTGACTCTTTCAATGGTGGCCGTAACAATACAAACTGCAAATAAGAAACCAAAATCATATCCCCCGCTTCGGCGGGGGACACATTAGAAAGTGAGGAATTAGTATGGTAGATATTAAAACAATGAAAAAGCATATGGCTGAAATCTTCGAAATGAAGGAGAGCTTTGACATCTTTCTGAAGGACGCCGAATCATTTGATGATGGTAGACGTTGTTACGCCGTATACCAGTTCATCTATGAATTGGTAATCAGCACAGATTATGACATTGAAGTGACCGAATTTGACACACGCAGTCACAAAGCAACTATCAAAGTACTGATGGATGATGGGAGATTCGCAGTACGTGTAGGCACAATCCCAAACCCGACCAAACGGGAAATTGAGGGTCTTGTTCATATCACAGTTTATGAACAGCCCAGCGGCCATCACATCGCAGACTTTTCGTTCAACACGGGAAAGTGCAATGTGGGTGGCATGCCGTTTGAAACGACAATCGGATACACGGTTATTGATAGTGAAAAACATCAGGCATTGTCTGATATCGCATACGCTATCATTAAGACCATCGACTGGTATAAGTGTGGAAAATAATCAACAACAAACATCGCCCCCGCTTCGGCGGGGCACATCAAGAAAGTGAGGAAATTTTATGAATTACACAATTACAATCAACGACAAATCTTATGTCGTACTCAACTGCACAAACCCTGTGGAAGCTGTTGAAAAATTGACAGCTGAAATGAATGACAATCATCTGGATATTAAGATTGATATGGTGGAAGGTGATGTCATTCCCGTAAATAATCATCCGACACCTGTTGCAGAACCTGCTCCGGAACCCGTCAACCACCTTCCGGTCAGTAATAACTTCGGAAAGTCCAACAATCTGACGACAAACCATCAGCCCATCTCTACAGCGAATAATATTCCCCAGGCTCCGAAACCGGAGCCCGTGGGATATTTCAACGTACCTCCTGTAGCACCTGTAGCACCACCTCCAAGGGTGATGTCTCCGATGGAGGAACGGATGGAATTATGTCGTCTTGTATTGTTGAATAAACTGACCGACAATCATATCAAAATTCCAAATCTTCAAAGGGAAATTAACAATTGGTGGTATAACACCATCACAAATGTCATGGTATATATCGATGGATTTAAATTCATCGATCCAGTCAATAGATTAGATTTGAAGAATGACGAAACTGGTACCACCGTTACGACACGGATTAATGGTGAATTACCAACCGGTGAAAAACATGAACCTCCTATCCCAGTGGGATATCGATTCGACATCAATGATACAGGCGCATTGATTGAGTTTTCAATCAATCAGAAAGATTTCGTCATAATTGATATGGACTTCAAGAACATGGTATATGAAATTGCTCGATTCCCTGAAACACTGAGGAATTTGCAAATTAGTGAAAAATATATCGACCATGTCATCGCTCCTCTCATGCTGGAAATGTTTCATGAGAGAAAGAGATAAAATGCATCATGCACAAAAATAAAGATCCTCCGGGTATTGGAAATTCGGAGGATCTTATAAAAATAAACTGATCATAAATAATTCAAAGACTGTCCAAACATGGAAGTCGCAATTCAGAAAGGAAATGAATCATGGAATTGAAGATTGATTTACAGGAACTCGAACAGAAACTTGGCATCGGAAAAAAGAAAGCCAAAAAAGACACATCAGATGCAAGACTCAAAAAACAATATAAACAAATCGAAAAAGAAGAACGCGGTGAATCATGGCTTCATGAAATCATCCGTGTTATCAAAAGAATCATCAAAGGTGATGTCTGGGACAAGGAACCCGAGTTTGTTCGTTTATATGACGCTGAAAGAGATGCCATCTACATGGATAAACGCTATCGCCCAGAGGAACTTGGTATCTATGAAATTGAAATCGAAATGAAAGACAAGGACTGACAATACATCTGTCGTCCAAAGAAAAGAGGTAAAACAACTATGAAAACAAATATCCTTAATATCAATATGACTGCATTCGAATATCCGTTTAAGACCATCCGAACATCCGCCACTATCAACTCATTCGAATATCCGACTTTAACTATCATCCGTCATAAACCAAATCTCCACAAGCTTGCAAAACTCAATACACTGTGATTTTGTATGCTACTTAAAATTCGTGACGCTTAGTCCAAATACGTACATAGACAAGGCCCATATGGGCCTTGTTTAAATATAATGCTAAAGAAAGCAAAGGTAATATTATTATGGAATATTTAAACAGAAATTATGAATTTATGGATGCGAACATTTCAACTCATGTTCATTCATATGTTGTCAATACGACAAAAGCATGTGAATTGCAATTGGCACTCTTAGACATGGTGACTGCACGTATCAAAGAATTGCATCCTGAAAAAACATGCAAGACATACCAAGCAAGCGAATTTACCAAGCTTGCTAATAAACAGAAACAGCTCGATTTCAAAAATCCGCTGAGTCCGGAAAACATGGCTATCATTCCGCCCATCATTCCACTTGGAATTGTAGAATTCGAATGGAGCAAAGATGTAATACTGGCATTAACAACTTCCAATGATGTTACAAAACCTGGAGTGTTAATGAGATTCTTCCGTGTTGTGTGGTCATTCAATCCGATGATGGGTAAAGAAACCCGCATCATCAGTCCGGAAGGTCCGATTATGGATCTTAATGTGCTTATCAGCGGAGTTTGTCAGATGACGTTGTACAAGGAATATCGCACTGACGATAAAGAGATAAACAATATGTTTGAACTGTTTCGGCATTTGTCTGCACTTCCCAGCTATGCTCGTCAGTTTGACATCTTCAAAGAAGGCTAATAAGAATAATAAATACCCGCCGAAAGGCGGGTATTATCATTATATTTTAAAGGAGTGATAATATGAATACGACCAATGTCGATATCAGTTGGAATGGTAAAGCCCCCGGTACCAACGAGGGCAAAACCACAACTGAATTGGACAAACCATTCATCATCAATGAACTGGATTTGTCGATATTAAATAAATTGCTAGGAACGAAATTCCAGAAAATAGCATATATCGCAATTCCCAACAATTAAAAGAAAGTAGAGGTAATTATTATGAAGAAACCCGAAAATGTGATTGCTCATTTTGAGAATAATGATACATCCGAAAACCATGAACTGTGTGCAAAATGCAATGGCGGTTGCTGTCGTCATTATTCTGGGGCATACGGTCCGTGGCAATTATTTGATAATCCAGAAGATATCACCCCGGAAGCAATCGCCAATCTGCTTAAAAAGACAGAGGAATATGTCCTTGACTGTTATGAGGGATATTCTGAAGAACATGATGATGGATGGTTCATTCGTCCTCCTCATAAACCGAATATGCCATGGGCGGGTTCCCCGTTTGAAATGGACATGTTTGGTCTCGAAGCATTCATGCTGTTCCGGGACATGTTTGGATTTAATGATAATGAACAATATGTCGACCGTTCATTCGGTGGTGAATGCATTCACTTCGTTGATAATGTTGGCTGCAAACTGCCATATGACGAACGACCAGTCATGTGCCAAGCACTGGTTGCTGAAGAAAACTGTCAATGTGCAGGCTTCGGTAAAAAGGATGCAGCTGATTGGTGGTCTGAGTATCATCATATCATAGACGAAGCATTAGAATTACTCGCTCAGTGATGAAAATAATTAGAAAGGAAGATTTGTTATGAAAGAATTCGAAAAAATTGAAAGGATGGCGTATGCTGCCAAAGAATTAGCAGCCGCCATTATGGATGTCGACTTTAGTAAGGCGTCCAAGGTATTGGAACTCGTTGATGATACCGAGTTCTCTGCATCAATGGCCATTATCCGTGAAGCCATTGGTGTTAAGGTTCTTGCAGAACCTGTCAATACAGAACCTGTCAATGAAGCATCCGTATCCGAACCCGAACCTACCGTTGAAGACTGGCCCCAATTCGAGGCACCCGATGGCTATGTACGTGCTGAGGGATTCCCTTCAGTATTAGTGAATAAGGAAGGTGACATTATCATCGGCAATAAGAAATTGAATGGCTATGAGTTTAGTACGGAGGGGAGCGCTGTAATAACAGTTCCCGGTAAACGTGGTACCAAAAAGGTCCGTGTTGACAAGATTATGGTATCGACATTCTTCCCAAAGAAACAGCAAGAGATTGCTAAACAATTGGGACTTGCAATAATACACAACAATGGCAATCGTGCAGACTGCAGACTGAATAATCTCAGGCTCAGTAAAACCGGCTCGACAGAAAGAAACAAGCTGACATACCATGACGTCGAGCAGGTGTGTAAGAGTCTTATCGAGAACCATTTTGACAGAGCCAAGACATTCCACGATTTGCACTACAATCACAACATCCATTATATTTCGAACAGGAATATGTGTGATATTATCCACAAACGGGTCCCCGATTACGAGGACCTGATAAACAGATATTTCTAATTTCACATCCCTCCCTTCGGGGAGGGAACACAATTAAGGAGGAAATCGAATATGTACCCTAGAATGAAAGAGCTCCGCAAAGAGCATAAACTAACGCAAGCTGATGCTGCTAAACTGTTAAACATATCCACAAATCATTACGGAAAATATGAACGTGGAGAAACTGATATTCCGCTTGAACATGCGATGGAACTGTGTACCTATTACAAGGTGACACTCGACTACTTCATTGGATGGTCAAATTATCGCAGCGAGGATGACGCATTTAAAGAGAGACTTGTTGCGAAATTGATGAAATTTCAACATTAAGAAACTTAAGGAGGAAATTATTATGATAACTCATCAGAAACAAATTAAGGAATTATTTGACAAATCTCGCAAAATGATGAAAACATATTTGCGGGAAGAAGCCCCATCAATCAGGGTGATTGACATCTACCAGGAAAACCCAAACGTTCCGTGGAGAATATACTCCGGATTCGGTTATGGTCCGGAGTGGGAATGGATGGACGGATATGTCGAACTCGTTGTCGAATGTAGCATCAGAAGAGAAGTTGCAATCAGTACTTGTGAAGATGGTGTCTGGTATGACAATCGCCTCAAAAAGGGTAGGCACAAACTGTATTTCAGATTCTGGAAAGATGGTGATTCTCCAGAACTCGTTTATTTCGATTAATTGTAATATAACAACGGGGCATATGCCCCGTTGTTTTTCTTGTACTGTTTACATTTCTTCCAAGAGTCCAGAATATTGATGATCATCAAAATTAATTGTCACTTTAATTTGTTTTTTCTCGTCAGTTTTCTGTGCTACTGGTTCAATTGTGGTGTTATCATTCTGATTCAGCAATGCATTAACCGCTTTCTGTACAGCAGCATAGTCATAACCAGCTTCTGTCAAACGTCTCTTTCTTTCATCTCCGTTACCCCATTTGCCAGCTAATACTTCTTTCGCAATTTCTTCATTAGACTTTTTCGGTGTTGGTTGTGATGCTGGTGTTGGTGTATCTGTGCCACTCTTCGGGAAACCATTCAATCCAGCTGCTTTAATCTTAGCTGGGAAATCGGTATAACACCAGTTCATATCCACGTTACCGTTGACGCCACCGATTTTTCCAGTAGAAGTATATTGCCAGATATCATACGCTCCACTGTAAGTTGGCTTGGTAACATTATAGTGTGCAAGCCACATCGTATATCTATCTCTGATACTGCTATCAAAGAATGTGGATAGATAATAGGAACTGCAATACATTCCTGCATAATATCCGGCATTTTCAATTACTTCAAGAAATGCCTTTGCCATTGCAATACAAGTTGCTTTTCCTAAATTGAATTGGGACTTCTCTTCGAAATCCAGATAAACAGGATATTCAAATTGTTTTCCTTTGATCACACTGAGAAATACTTGTGCTTCTTGTTTCATTTCAGAAACAGATTTTGCATAGGAATACCAGTATGTGCCAACAGGAATACCATACTTCTTGCATCCAGCATAGAACTCTTCAAACTTCACATCCTTCTGGGAAGCAAGTTTACCATAACCTGCTCTGATAATTGCAAAATCTACGTTCTTGGATAATGTTGCGAAATCAACTGTTCCATTATGCTTGGATAAATCCACGCCTTTTAATTGTGTACTCATAGTTGTTTCTCCTTTCGTAATTTCTGTTGTTGTGGATGGTTTATACTTTTCTCCATATACTTCTTCTTTGGTTAATCCATAATACTTGTAGAAATCATCAGTTAATGTGTGATAATTAATGATTTCATTTCCCATGTAAATATTGGAAGTACGGACATCCAAATGAATCCAAGTATATGCAGAGTTAATGTTTGCAATTCCACCAAATCCAAGATCTTGTGCAACACAAGATACAATCTTAGTGGAGATTGCTTTGTTGTTCTGATCATAACAATATACATCAGCGGCTTTTCCGAGAATGTGCTGACCAACACCGGAATTACCGATCTTCTTATCATACTCAGAACAACGATGTCCAGACGACACAATGATCTTGGAGCAATCAAGTGTGTCAAACAAACGTTCCAACTGATATACCAATTCTTGTGATATCAGAATATCATGTGTCTTTCCACACTTACAACGAAACTCTTGTACATTGAAATGTTTGGACAATTGTGTTTTGTCATTGTATGCATATGAAATAACTGCCATATTTATTTCTCCTTTCTTAAAAGAAATGTTTACTTTTTTGTGAATATGGAAATTAATACAAATAAAGAACATACATAATGAAAAAATATATTGGAGGTAATAACCATGACTGAATTTAAAGATGGAATTGTATCTGTGTACATCATTGACAATCCCACGAACGGTGTTAAAACATTGCAGGAGATTAATCAGCTGGAATATGACCTGTTCATTAGTGGTATCGTACCTGGTATCTATTGGGATGCATGTACAATTGAACCTACCGAAAATATCGACGAAGCAGATGTTATCGTAATTCCCATGATGTGGATGTCCAACCAAGAACAAGTTGAAATTGTCCGCAAGTACAAAGATACACATCGCATGTTAATCAACATCGGTGCTACATTCCCCGAGGGATATAACCCGAAAGAACACAAACATCACCCATGTGTTGCTCGCGATTTACTGTATACAAATATTCCGGAATTGGATAACTCAGTGGAGCTCGAAATAGTCGACAAGACTGACACACAGAACTTTGCTGATACATTCACCCTTTATGACGGTGAGAATGATAACAAAGAATGGCATATTCGGTTTAATCCAAACGTGGATGCATTTCTGCGTGGTGTTGATAACTACAATGAGTCACATCAAACTAAATAATCATAATACGATGGAGCCCCCATATGGGGGCTCCTCATATACATAGTTCATTTTATGAA
>Ga0326512_10001899_pt1 | contig 15706 bp, 12 predicted proteins | sample 1_2617_0518_D_FD_203652 | JGI IMG/M metagenome (GOLD analysis project Ga0326512, IMG submission 203652) | Bovine rumen microbial communities from UC Davis, California, United States - 1_2617_0518 | ecosystem: Host-associated > Mammals > Digestive system > Stomach > Rumen | place: USA... | reverse complement strand
AGCCTCCCCAAAGGCTGGCGAAACTTTTTTACTTTGGACTTTCACGGATTCAGGATAATAGTCTGCTGACAGGTCAGGAAATCTGACCTCCGCATGAGGTAGCAAGCTTAGATTTTATACTCCTGAATTCCGTATAAATCAACAATTTCGGTGTTGACATTAAATTGAGCGAATGATAGAATAATATCATAAACGATATAAAACATATTTTCACGTTTTTTCAGACAAAGCGGGCGTTTATGAATTCGTGAAAAAAATAAAGGAGTGAATAGTTATGATCTCTCTGCTTATCGCATTTGCAGTTCTGCTTGTTGGTTTTCTGGTCTACGGCAGAGTTGCGGAAAAAGTATTTGCACCCGATGACAGAGAAACCCCTGCCGTTGCGATAAATGATGGCGTTGACTGCGTTCCGATAAAGACCTGGAAAGCGTTTCTTATCCAGCTTCTGAATATTGCCGGAACGGGGCCTATATTCGGCGCACTGATGGGCGCTGTATTCGGGCCTGTGGTATTTCTTTGGATAGTATTCGGTTCTATCCTCGGCGGAGCTGTTCATGATTATATGTCGGGTATGATAAGCTCCCGTCATAAGGGTGCATCTATCGCTGAGCTTTCAGGTACATACCTCGGCAGCGCCGCAAAATGGATAATGCGTGTCTTTTCCGTGGTGCTTCTTGTGCTTTGCGGAGTTGTATTTGTCACAAGCCCGGCAGGACTGCTTGACAAGCTTACACCGGACTGGATGAACGGAACATTCTGGGCGATCGCAATACTTATCTATTATCTTGCGGCAACGCTTCTGCCTATTGACAAGCTTATCGGAAAGCTCTACCCCATTTTCGGCGTACTGCTGATGGTCATGGCTGCGGCTGTTATCGGAGGGATAATCTTCTCCGGCGGCAAATATACCATTCCGGAATTATCGCTTGAAAACCTCCATCCCAAGGGAACTCCCGTCTGGCCGTATATGTTCATCACCGTAGCCTGCGGCGCTGTTTCGGGCTTTCATGCAACACAGTCGCCGATGATCGCAAAGTGCATCACAAGCGAAAAGGAAGGCAGAAAGGTCTTCTATGGTGCAATGATAAGCGAATCCGTCATAGCTCTTGTATGGGCGGCTGCGGGCGTTTCCTTCTACGGCACGACTCAGCTTCTCAGCGACGCTCTGAAATCAGGCGCATCAAATGTTGTATATGATATTTCGACAGGCGTTCTCGGAGTTGTAGGCGGTGTGCTTGCAATTGCAGGCGTTGTTATCTGCCCGATAACCTCGGGAGATACAGCCTTCCGCAGCGCAAGGCTTATCCTTGCCGAGACCTTTAAATCAGATCAGAAGAGCATCAAAAACCGCCTTATCATTACCATACCGCTTCTTGTTGTCGGAGGTCTGCTTACATGGTACGCAATAGCCAACGATAACGGCTTCCAGATCGTATGGAGATATTTCTCATGGAGCAACCAGACGCTTGCAATGATAGCCCTGTGGGTATCGTCCGCATATCTTCTGAAAAAGGGAAAATACCGTTTCGGTTCTCTCCTGACGGCTTTACCCGCCGCATTTATGTCAGCCGTCAGCGTAACCTACATACTTATGGCAGATGAAGGCTTCCGCCTCAGTCAGACTATATCATATATTGCCGGTTTGTCCTTTGCGGCAGTCTGCTTCGGCGTTTATCTTTTTATGCTCATAAGAAAGCTCAGAAGTACAAAAACAGAAGCCAAAGCAGAAGAATAATTTGATAAAAAAAAGAAAAGGGGCTGTCGCACTAAGAAAGTGGCAGCCCTGAAATTTTGTAAAAAAAAACAACAGCCGGACTATGAAAAATCCGGCTATTAGTGTAAAATTATAACAGGGCATCTCTGAAATCTTGTTTTCAAAGATGCCCTTATATTATCTGTAAACCGATATTCCGTTGAGAACTATTTCGCTGATATTATCAGGGTCGATCAGATACAGCTTATTAACATATATTGCTCCGCTGCTTTCAGGGATACTGCTGAAAGTGCAGTTCATTATAATATACCCATCAGAATATTCGCATCCCGATGCAATGAGGAAATACTTTTTTCCATCCTTTGTTGTTATATAGCATTTGTCCATATCGGGAGGAGCTGCGTTTGAGGCTGTTTCTGCTGTCAGACATAATCCCAAGGGAGAGACAGCCATTTTTCCGTTCTTGACTTTTGCTGAAAAAACCTCCGACAGTATTTCATTGCTGACAGTTATACTGTTATCCTTCGGCTGATAATTCATTTTAAAGGTGATCTCAAACGGCAGATTTATTCTTTTTATTCTTCCCCTGACGACATCAAAGCTTTTGTCATTATAGACTATATCAGAATAAAAATAGCTGTTTGTCATAATATCATACGGAAATGCAGGAATATTTTCATTTTGCAGCTCTGATGCACTGACAATACTTTTTTCGTCCATATATTTGTAATTATCCAATATGTTATCAACAGTCGCAAGTTGATAGCTGTTGCTTCTGATCTTTATAGTTCTTCCTTTCAGACCAATTCCAAATGTATCTTTGCCGTTCTTATCATACCCCATAGCGTTTATATCTAAAAGTATCCTCAGAGTTTTTCCGCCGTTTTCGAGATCATAAAGCATTTTACAGCCAAAACCGTTTATTGTCTTTCCTGTCTCATTATCCTCCGGTTCACATATTATAACCTCAATGTCATGTTTGTTTGCGGGGTCAGGATCGTCCTGATTTTCAAATCTTGCAGAAAGATTTCCGCTTTTAATAATATTGAATTCACTTCCGGTAAATGATCCGCCGCTTTTTTTACTCAGACGGATATCAATGAGGTCATCCATATTGCCGTTTCCGCTTACACTAAGCGAATCCAATTTCAGATCCGGATCGTGAAAAACAACATCCGCATTTTCAATACTTTCAAAATCAGCCGTATATCTGTCGCCGCCGATAATATTTCCGTAAAGTGCATATATGTTTTCAGCTACTGCCGGAAGACTCAGCGCAGAAATCAACAATATGCAGACTGCTGCGGCTATCAGTGTTCTTTTAAGTATTCTTATTTTTCTGTTATGTTTCTTGTTTCCGATCTTTTCACTGACTTTCTTTATAATTATGCTTTCATCAATTCCAGTATCTTCATGCAAGGTTTCTTCATTAAGGTTTGCAACAGATATCGGAAGTATTGTCATTTTGTCAAATATATTATTGCTCATAATCATAGCCCCTTTCTTCAAGAAGTTTCTTCATCTTTTTTCTTGAACGATGCAGACGCACTTTTATGTTACCCGGAGTTGATCCCATTACGGCAGCAATATCTGATATTCGCTGATAATAGTAATAGTATCTGATAACTATTTCGTTATCCGGAGGACCAAGACTGTCAACTATTTTTCCGAGCAGGCTGTTAAGCTCACTTTGCTCGATACTTATATCCAGAGAGCGATCATCCGCAATATCTGATTCTTCGATATCTTCTCTTGCCTGATTGTGTACGGTATCAATTTTGTCAAAGGTTTTTGTTTTTGCAATACAGCATAAATAGCCCCTCAGCGTCTCACCCTCAGCTTTATTGCTGTTTTTCCACAGAGTAACAAAGGTATCGGACAATACCTCCTCCATATCCTCTTTTAAAAGCTTTCCTCTGCCGATATTGTAGATCAAAGAAGATAAAAGCGGTATGTATTTCCTCATTATTTCCTCAAGCGCATCCTCGTCTTTTTTTCGCAGCTGCCTGCACAGTGTTTTATCATCTTTCAAATCAATTCCTCCTTCCTTTGAAATTGACCTTTCTACTTATTATAACGGTAAAAGTTGTGTTTTGGTTACAGTTCAAACATATAAAGCTCCCATAGCATTAAAATAACCACGGGAGCTTTATGCTGTCAAAGGAAAAATTTTTCAGGCTTCAAGACTGCTTTTGAGAAGGCTTCGACCCTTTGAAAGACGGCTTTTTACCGTTCCTTCCGGAATACCCAATATGTTTTTTATATTCGTTACACTAAAACCTTCTATGTAAAATAGTACGATCACCTGTCTGAATTTCTGCGGCAGATTTTCCAGAGCAATTTTAAGTTCAACATTTTTGTCATGAGACGGTACCGAGGGTTCGGCAGTATATTCGTTATCGTCAAGATTAATGATCTTTCCGCGTCTGCCAAGCTGTTTGTTGCAGACATTTATAAGTATTCTTACAAGCCATGTGCGGAAATATTCCTCTTTTTTCAGTGAGGAAAGCTTTTCATAGGCTGTGAGGATCGCCGTCTGAACGGCGTCCTCGCAGTCTGCTTCATTTTTGAGCATTGACATAGATATTCTGTAAAGTGTCTGTTCACTTTCAAGGACAAGCTTGCTAAATGTTTCCTTTGTCATTTTGAACACCTCACTCCTTGAACTTGATCATGTAATTCTGATAATCATCATTAGGTGCGTCAACGGCGGAGATAGTAATGTATGAAATATCAGCAGTATCGTTCTCCGTAATAAATCCGAGTTTTATATGCGTAGTCTCACCTTTTTTAAGGCTGAGCTTTTCGTTTGCGTTTGTCTCACAAACCTTGATCACAAACTCATAATCGAGGGTCTCAAAGCCGTAGAAGAACTTGTTTTTATCATCAATGCATAAAACATTTGTGCCGAACGCCTTGTGAAGATCGTTGATATCCTCCTGTGCCGTAAGTTCGATATCGGCAACATAGAAATGGCGTGTCAATTTTACTGTCCTTAACGTTCCCAGATTATTATCGTCGGCGTCCTCATTTACAGAAAATTCTTCTTGCTTGATAAGATCACCGTGTCCGTCAAAATACTTGCTGTATCCGGTCACAATGAAATCGCCCTTGTCCAGCCCATCGGCGTTATCCTGTTCTTTTACGGATGTCACCTTTGCTGTTACGTTCACGGCTTTCTGTCCGTAATCGGCAACACTCAGCTCCATGCTTTCGCCGACCTTAGCTTTATGAACATTGCCTGCGAAATACTCATCACGGAAACCATCGTCGCTCCTTGCGTAATCACTTAAAGCTCCCCAGGGATGATAGTCCGTTCCCTCCACCACGTCTGCGGGGGGCGCAGATTCAAGATCAGGCTCCACCTCTGCCTTCTCGGTTATTTTCATCAATTCGTCATAATCGTTACTGTAGCAGAGAACAAGACAGCCGTACTCGTCAAAGTACTTTAAAGTAGCGTAATACAGTTTGTCGGAATTTTCTGCTTCCTTGAATGTAATGATAAGGGTCTTGTGTCCGTCAATCTTCTTTTCCTCTGTTTTAACAACATTGGTGTAATCGTAGTCGAATTTATCTGTATAACAGAGATTTGCATTGAAATAATTGCCGCTGGATTTATCCTCATAGTTATAATAAACACTGTCGGATGTTCCGCCTGCATAAGCTTCGGGCAAATAGCCGAATTTCATTTTCATAGCCTGATATTGAGCTGTATCTGTGCTGCTGTTCTCTACCTTCACATTCAGACCGTATGTACCCTTTCTTGTTGCGTAAAGTCCGAAGAAATCAGTTGCCGCTGCTGCTGCCGCAAAGGTGCCGATGACCGCTACAGCTGCACAAGCTGCCGCAATTCGCATAGTTGTTCTGCGCTTTTTGAATTTCACAGGCTTTTCAGCCTCGAGACTGTCAAGAGTACTTATCACTGCATTGTGGAAGCTCTCCGGTACCTCGGGATATACATTATTTAACATTTTTTTATCAAGGTTTTTCATAATAACCTCTCCTTTCGTTTTATTCATTAATTAGATACCCCAAGACGCTGTTCGGTTCATTTTTTTATAATTTTTTCGCACGCTGTAAAATGAAGCTGAATTGGTTACAGAGTATATCCGGAACACCGGCAAAACAGCCGTCGGAAAATATCGTTGCCTTGAAAGCGTGATTTTTCTGAAAGTTTGTTGAACAAAAATTCAAAGATAAAAAGTGGTCATTTGATGCCTGCATTGGCTATGCAAAAGACCACCATCTTTTTAATGAAAAAGAGTTGGTATATACAAAAACTCTTTACAATTACTGCAAAGAGCTTGCGGTTCGCTACACTTGGCAGTAACTTCCCGTGACGGAACTTTCACCCGTCAGATCAGTGTCATGCCCGACATACTGACAAAAAAAGCTGCCGGTCAATGCGGCAGCTTCCTTATTAAAATGGTTACATATATTATTTTACTGTTATTTTGCAGACTGCATTCTTCCCGTTAAAGGTACTGACTGTTATATTGGCAGTTCCGGCTTTCAGCGCTGTTATGTTTCCGTCATTATCAACCTTTGCGACTGAACTGTTGCTTGATTTCCATATTCTGTTATAAGCCGCCGTTCCGCTTGGAATTATTGAATCGACAGTATATGTTTCCCCGACCTGCATACTGATAGATGTACGGCTGAGATCTATGCTGTCCGGCGCTTCCTTGACATGAACCTTACAGCTTCCCTCCTGATCATTGTAGGTCTTTACGGTCACATCCGCTGTGCCCGTTTTCAAGCCTGTAAAGCCTGCTTCCCAGTTTGTCTTTGTCATCTTGATAACTGACGGATCGCTGCAGGTATATGTTCTTCCTGCACTTGCTTCGCTGTTGAGCAGAACTGCTCCGATAGTCACATTTTCACCTAAACCGATATCAATGCTGTCACTTTCCATTTCAACAAATCTCGGAGGCGCTTTTACCGTGACTTTACACTGATCGTATTTTCCGTTATATGTTCTTACCGTTATAGTTGCAGTTCCGACTGAATTGCCATAAAATTTACAATCCCAGCTTGTGGGTATTATTTCCACACGGTCAGTACTTGATGAGATAAACATTCTTGTCATAGACGCTGCACCGTCATTTATATAGCTGCTTATGGTTGCTGTTTCACCGACGCCTATTGTGATCTCCTTTTTACTCATTGTAATACTTGAAGGAGAATCCTTGACGGTAATATTGCATTGGGTTTTCTTGCCGTTATATGATACAGCCGTTACTGATGCCGTTCCTTTTTTATGTGCTGCAATGCGGCATTTGCCGTCAACGACCGAGACTTTCAGTATTGAATCATCAGAGGAAGTATATGTATAAGCTGAACAAGCTGCATCATCTGATGTATTGCAGGTAAGATACTGTGATTCCGACAGTCCCATTGTCATTGATGTTCTTGAGAAAGTTATTTTTTCAGGTGCTTTTTTTACAGTAACAGTACATTTTGCCTTATGACCTGTGCTTTCAGTAACGGTTATTACAGCTGTTCCCTCTGCCTCGGCAGTTATTGTTCCCGATGACACGGAAACAACTGACGGTGCTGAGCTTGACCATTTTACTGTCTTTGACGCAATATCGGGTGTTACCGTTGCCATCAGAGTTTTTGTTTCGCCTTCACCAAGAGTAAGCTCACTTGCGCTGAGGATAATGCCTGCTTCCATGAAGATCCTGTTTACATCGTCCTGTGCAGCAGCATTCGCAGCGGCAGAACCTTTCATGCACACTACCGCACGTTCGGGATCACCGTTATAAAACGGCTCAACTCCAAATTTTCTGATATTATTTGAACAGTATATTTTCTTTATATCAGTATTGTATCTGAATGCATGACTCCCTATCTCAACGACCGTCTGAGGTAAAGATATGCTGTCCGTACCCGCAATATTCGGCGCACATACAAACCTTTTCCTGTCCTTGGTGAAAAGGAAGTTATTCATGGCGCAATAATATTTATTATCCGCAGAAACCTCAAAAGAACGTACATTTTCAGCCGGGAAAAGTGTATCCGCAGATATATAGCGCATAGATGCGGGAATGGATATCTTTGTGACATTAACGCCTCTTAATGCGCCGTCCGCAGCGGCTACAATTCCGTCCTTTATCTGAAGCGTAACAGGTTCGCTGCTGCTGCCCTTATATCCGTACAGCATTTTTGCGATATATATAAAGCCGTCCGCCTTTTTTCTGTACCACATAGTATTACCGAAAACATCGGCGCCCATTGAAATGACCGACGTAGGAAAGCTTATAGATGTAAGAGCTGTGCAATCCTCAAACAAAGCTGCCGGAAGAGCTTTTATGCCCTTTTCTATCACTGCGGATCTCAGCCCGTCACAGCCGCTGAAAACGCCGTCGCCAAGTTCCTTATTTGCAAGATATACTGTTACACCTTTGAGATTATCACAGTCAGAGAATGCATAATTACCGATATGACTTACTTTTGAAATATCAATGCTGCTAAGAGCTGCGCCGCTGAAAGCATAATCCTTTATTACGCTTACATCCCCGGGAAGCCGGCAAGCGCCGCCTTTTGCCTTCGGATATGCATATACTGTACTTCCGTCCTTGCTGAGAAGCAGATCATCAACAACTTTGAAATTCGGGTTTGAATTGTCTATACTGAAATTTTCAAGCGACCTGCATCCGTCAAATACACCGTCAGGAATATTTGCAACAGAAGCGCCGATGACAATTTCATTTACCGCAGAATTACCAAATGCATCCTCTCTTATACTTTCGGCGGCAGCGGTAATACTTACCGTACCGTCAAAGGTATCCGGACAATAAACAAGTGTACGCAGATCCTTTGTAAAAAGCATACCGTCCCTGACCGTAAAGAAACGGTTATTGCTGTCAACAAATATTTCACCGATATGTATGCCGCTGAAAGCACCCGTTTCGATCTCACGGATATTTTTTCCAATGGTCAATGAATATACATCTGACGGGATATTTTCAGTCCTGTTCATGGGCGCAGACTGAATTACAGTTACATCCCGTCCGTCATACATCTCGGGTATAATGATATCTCTGTCTTTTGAATTTTCAACAATTATCTCGCTTACCGCAAGACTGCCATCTTCATTTTCCTGAAAGCAAAATTCATCAGCCAATGACATATCTCCTGCCAACGCCTGAGCCGTTACAGCAATATCAGGATCCAGTCCAATGATATGAGCCGCCGAGCCTGCTACGGTAAGGACAAGAGCAGCGGCCAGTATTCTGCGTGACACGCCTGAACGATTCATTTTTCTTTCCCTCCATAAAAAAGCTTTTTCAATTCATATTGTCTGTTTTATTATCTTTTCTGATACTCATACATTATAACATATTTGTTACAGTTTTTGTCAGCAAAATTAAAATTTCGTTACTGAAAATTTCATCTTTTACTCTTTTACCAAAAAAACAGCATTTTATAAGAACTAATCAATGATTTATAACAATAAAATATTTTCATTAAAGGAAAAAATAGCCATAAAATACATTATAAAGCATCTCTCTGCTCTGTTAAGGTGCAAAAGCCAAAGGGGACGATAATTTTTTATCAGACATTATGATATAAAAAGCATGACAATAATGTCACATTTGTTTGAATGTCAATAACAATTGTATAAAAATTATGAATTTACTATTGACTTTATTTTAAATATGTGCTATTTTAATAAAGAGGTATCTAAAAATGGGAAAAGTGACAGTTATTACATCCGGCAAGGGTGGTACAGGAAAATCAACAGTCACCGCAGGTCTGGGAGCTGCGCTTGCAAGGCGAGGCTGCAGAGTACTGATAATAGATTGTGATGCCGGCATGAGAGGTATTGATCTTATGCTTGGTGTAAGCGGAGAGCTTGTTTTTGATATTGCCGATATAGTAAGCGGCAACTGCCCTCCTGCAAGTGCGATCTATCCCTGCAAGACTGTGCCGGAATTGTTTGTACTTCCTGCGCCTTCAAATGTCCGTGACGAAATAAGCCCTTATATTATGAAGCAGCTTGTTGCGGTCCTTAAAAAATATTACGATCATATTCTTATCGACTGCCCGGCTGGTATCGGTATCGGAATGGAATCTGCGGCAGCAGCAGCAGACAGGGCTGTTCTTATCGCAAATGCCGAGCCGCTTACGCTAAGGGGCTGCGATAAGGTCAGACAGATGCTTTCGGATATGGATATCCGGGAGTTCAGACTTATTATCAATCGTTTCAGCGAAAGGAACTTTAAGAGATCAGCCGCTTTTGAGGATCTTGACGCCGTTATAGATAAGGCAGGCGCAAGGCTTTTAGGCATTGTTCCTGAGGATCTCGGCGCAGTGAATCTTGCACAGAAGGGTCTTCCGATAGAGGGGAAGCATAAAGCGGTATATGCCTTTGACCGCATTGCCGCAAGGCTTGACGGTGTTGATGTTCCGCTTGATCTATAGGAATGTTATTATGCCGCCCCGTCAAAAGGGCGGCTATGAAATCGGTAAACAGCTGAAAGTATTTTATGTTTATAATTTATTAAATGGAGGAGATCACATGAACATAGCATTGATAGCTCATGACGCAAAAAAGGAGCTTATGGTACAATTCTGTATTGCCTACTGCGGAATACTCAGCAGACACAATCTTTGCGCCACAGGCACGACCGGTAAAATGGTGGCTGAGGCAACAGGTCTTGAAATACAGAGATTTCTCGGCGGCAGCCAGGGCGGAGATCAGCAGATAGCTGCAAGGATCGCCTTCAATGAAATAGATATGCTTATCTTTCTTCGTGACCCGCTTGATCCCAAGCCGCATGAGCCTAATGACATGAATCTTCTCAGACTTTGTGATATGCACAATATACCTGTTGCAACAAACATTGCCACAGGTGAGGTGCTTATACACGGACTGGAGCGCGGCGATCTTGACTGGAGAAATATTGTCAGGAATTAAGCCTACAGTCTGCTTACAGCGACAAAATAATACTTCAATTATTACAAAAGCTGCCGCACTGAAAAGTGTGACAGCTTTTTTTGCGGTATTTTGCCGGTTGTGTAATAGTTATTCTTTGGGCTTTGCACTGTGGACTTTGCGCTTTTTTAGACTGTGCAGCTTATTGTCCAGGAAATAGTATAGTATGCCTGCTGTTATACAGATCGTGTATGCTGTAAGCACCTTGATCGGCGGGAATGTGAGAAACGGAATATTGAGTTTTTCATAAACAGCCTCCATAGGCTTGAAATAGAACATCTGCAGCATGAATATATGGTAGGACGCTTTGCCTAAAAACTCAAGCGGCGCCCATTTCAGCTTTCCTCCGCCTATTATCAGAACTGTGGGAGGTATAATGAAAAGACTTGCCCATATGCTTGTTTCCTTCCAGTACTTTGTCAGCACAGGATTGTATCCGAAATAATATACCCATACAATATATGCTGCGCCGATTATCATTGAAAGGAACAACATTATAAATACAAATACATCCTGCTTTTTTGTACGCTTTTTTCCTATTGCAAGATAACAGCCGACAGCTATTACCAATGTGTAGCGTATAAGTATCAGACGATAGCAGTCCTCTGTCATTCCAACGGCATTTTTAAGCGCCTCATATGTAAGCACCAGACCGCCGCAGATAAATACTCCCGCTAAATCGAACTTCTTTATTATAGCATGCACGACAGGGAACCAGAAAATAAACTGTATCATAAGCGGAACATAATAACTGCCTCTTCCCCGTCCGCCTGTAACGAAATCCACAAGAATATTCATCAGATTAAGGTTATAATCACCCATCACTGTCAGTATTATTACCTCAGCAATAAAGACAGGTATATACGGTTCCAGGTATCTTGCAAATTTCGGAAGCACCTGTGACGGCGCATAAGCTTTTTTAAAGCTGTCAATACTATGCCGCTGATAGGACAGGGCATATACATATCCCGAAAGCAGCATAAATACAGATACGGGAAGATGTATCCAGAACGGAAAAAGCAAAGATGCGCTTATCTCCCTTCCGAGATCACAATGTGCAGTTATAACAAATAATATGCACATACCCTTCATAAAGTCTACACTGCGGTTGTGACCGCTTTTTTTCTGAATTTTTTCCATAATTTTTCCTTCTGACTCAAATCACCTCATAAGAGGATCTATTTTCTGCTTATCCTTATCCTTTTCAAGTGAAAAATATTCCGTAAGCATTTTTTCTGCGGCATCAGCTGCGACCCAGCTTTTTGCGCCGTGTTCTATCATTATCGCCATAGCGATCTCAGGCTCGTCATACGGGGCATAGCATATGAAATTCGCATGATCCGAACCGGAGTTTTCCGCTGTTCCGGTCTTTCCGGCTATCTGCATTTTAAAGCTCTTGAACGAATCATAATTCATAGCCGCCATATTCATAGCTATTTGTACCTGTTTAAGGTTTTCCTCACTTACGCCCATATTATCGACAACCTCGGGTTCTGCCTTGTACAACACTTTTTTACCCGTATAATCAGTGATGCTGTCCACAACATGAGTTTTAAGCCTTACACCGTTATTTGCGATCGTTGCAGCATATGTCGCAAGCTGTACAGGCGTAAACTGATTATCCGACTGACCGATACCCGCCGGAGATACCTGCGGTTCATACCACGGCGTACCCATCAGCTCACAGAATTCGGGTCCTGCCAATGTACCTGTGCTTTCCCCTGTTTCAACACCTGTTTTCACACCCAGACCTGCACGTTTTGCATAGGTATCCATTTTTTCGATCCCAAGCCGCCTTGCAGTTTCGGCAAAGAATACATTGCAGGATTCCCTGATGCCCTCGTATACATTAAGCGGGCCGTGTACATGCATACAGTTAAGCTTCAGACCGCCTGTTGCATAAATACCCTGACAGTTTATAGTTGTTGCAGTTGTTATGGCGCCTTCCTCAAGTGCTGCGGATGCTACAAGCGGCTTAAAAGTCGAGCCCGGCGCAAGCGCACCATTGAATGCTCTGTTTACAAGGGGATCGCCCTTTGTTTCGAGAAGCTTATCATAATCGGAATAGTATTTTGTAAGGTCATAATTAGGATAGCTTGCCGAGCAGATTACGGAAAAATCCTTTACATTAATCATGACCAGAGCTGCTCCGACACAATCCTCTCCCGAATATTTTTTGCCTGAGGCATTATGATATTCGTGAGCCTGTTCAACAGCTTCCTTTAATACCTTCTGAGCAAATTTCTGATATTTTGAATCTATTGTCAGATGTATCGAGTTACCCGGCTGAGATTCAACCGTTGATTTTTCCACAGCAGTTCCGTCCGGATTTACTTCATATGTTTTGCTTCCGGGCTTGCCTCTTAGCTGATCTTCATATGCATATTCAATGCCAAGCTTTCCGACGATATCATTATATGCATAGCCCTTGTTTTTCAGCTCATCATATTCCTCAGCGGAAATAAGACCTGTAACTCCGACAATATGCGGCGCTGTTGTGCCTTCGATATATTTTCTTACAGCGCAGTCCTGCACTTCAATACCGGGATCACTCTGAGTATTTTCGGAAATTATCATCATTGCGCTTTCAGTGATATTTTTTGCGAAAATATAAGGATTGCTGCGTGAATAAATATTTTTGCCCATATTGTAGCGTACACTTACTATATCATGCTGCATACGGAGAGAATATTTCTGACATTCGTATTTTTCAACAAGACGCTGCATACATTCATCAGCTGTAGAATAGGGATTCATATTAAGAAAATCCCTGCTTTTCAGCTCTTCGATATCGCTTTCACGATCATCCTCAAAATAGTACTTTCCGTTTTTATCTCTTTTTATCGGAAGTTTGTCCTCCCATTTGCAGGCGCATTTTTCAGTCAGCTCAATAAGCTTTACAATATAATCATTCAGCTTTTCCTCGGGAGTAAAAATCTTGTTTATAACTATACGATAGCCGGTAGTATTCTGTGCAAGCGGCTGACCGTTTGCATCAAATATTTCTCCTCTTATAGCATCTGTCTCAATTGTATATTCTGTTGATGTCAGGGCTATATCCTCATAGAAATCGTTATCCCTGATCTGCCATTGTATCAGTCTCGCACAAAAAACACCGGAGATTATCGTCACCAGTGTTAATATAAATGCATATCTCCACTTTTTGATCTTCGCTTTAATCACCCCCGATATGATCTATACGCTGCTTGTTTTTGCTGCGATAAACCGGTTGAATACATAGATCAGCGGAACAAACGCCCATGTATAAATTATCCTTGAAACATAATGTCTGAGGAAATATTCCCATACCCATGTATATCCCGAAGCAATATAAAAAAGTACGAACTGCCCGAAAATAATAACAGGTATGCTTATCGACGCAATTATCATTGTTGTGAGCAGATTTGTGTGTATATAATTTCCCATCAGTACGCTGACGCAGTAACAAAGTATTGCAAGCATGATAGCATAATAACCAACAGGCCCGCTGTAATTTGTATCCGACAGCAGACCGCATGCCACTCCCCAGAAAATAGCCGGTATCTCATCTTCAAATACAGCAATGGAAAGCGCAAGCGGTATCATCAGAACAGGTCTGCCGCCAAAGACCTCCGGTGTAAAACCGGGTGTTGTCTGTACAATATAGCATACTATGATTTCTAAAAAATAGGCAAGATATCTTACCGCCTTATATCTGTTCATCTGATTCTCCATTAGCTACTTACTGCTTTCAGAATTCTGATAAGCTTCTATTTCACCCTTACCGTCAAATTTAACGATCACGGCGGCTGATTTTATATTTCTGACATCCTCAAAGGGATCGACCAGGACAACAGGCATCCCTGAATAATCATGCTCCACAGAATGTACTGTTCCTATCCTTATGTTTTTCGGATATTTGCCTCCGAAGCCGGATGTCACTATAATATCACCCTTTGCCATCTTATGCTGAGCGGATATATTTTTCATTACAGCGATATTTTCCTCACAGTATTCCGGCGAACCTGTAACAATACCCTGATTTTCAGTTTTCTTATCAAGTGCGCCCGCCTTAGAATCCGGGGACAATATTGTCGTCACCTTGCATGATTTAAGGTTTACCTCGCTTACATAACCGACAAGCCCGTTTTCGGTAACGACCGGGTCGCTTTCCGATATTCCGTCATTAGAGCCTTTATCAAGTACAAAGCCGTAAAAATTTTCATTCGGATCTCTGGCGATGACCGTTGAAGGCACTATGGAAAAATCCTCATTATTTTCTTTTATTCCGTAAAACTTATGAAGTCTCTGATTTTCCTCTTTAAGGTCGTAATATTCAACAAGGGCTTCATTAAGCCTTCTGTTTTCCTCCATAAGTCTGCTGTTTTCCTCCTCAAGCTTTCCTATATCGGCAGGATATTTTACAGCATCCTGTGCATTTCCAGAAAGACTTGCCGCAGCTCTTTGCAGCGGATAAAAAACAACTCCCGTAAAAAATCCGTTGACCGTACTGTTGCCGGCTGTCACCAGAGCAACCACAAGCAGTATGCATACAGTCATTACAAGTATTTTCATTCCGTTTCCCGATGTACTTTTCAAACGATCACCTCCCCTTCAGTTATCAGACCGCAGCAAAGCACTGCATACAGGATCACCTGTTTCTTCTGTAAGACGCAGCGCCGAAGGTCTCAAGGCGGATGCCTGTTCCGTCAACAACACAGTCAAGCGGAGACTGTGCTACCTGTACCGGCATACCCGTTTCCTGTGATATAAGCAGATCAAGACCTCTAAGCAAAGCGCCGCCGCCTGTAAGTGTAATGCCGTTATCTATAATATCTGCGGCAAGCTCCGGAGGAGTCTGCTCCAGCGTTGTTTTCACTGCTTCAACTATTGCAAGCAGCGGATCTGCAAGAGCGTCTCTTATCTCCGCCGCACTGATTTTTATATCCTTGGGCAGACCGTCGCCTAAATTTCTTCCCTTTACATCCATGCTCCCCTCACCCTCATAAGGGTAGGCAGAGCCGATATTTATTTTTATCTCCTCGGCAGTTCGCTCACCGATAAGGAGG
>Ga0326512_10001898_pt1 | contig 15708 bp, 37 predicted proteins | sample 1_2617_0518_D_FD_203652 | JGI IMG/M metagenome (GOLD analysis project Ga0326512, IMG submission 203652) | Bovine rumen microbial communities from UC Davis, California, United States - 1_2617_0518 | ecosystem: Host-associated > Mammals > Digestive system > Stomach > Rumen | place: USA... | reverse complement strand
GTGGTGCTATCTCGTTCTTCACGTTTTCTTCGCCCATCTATTATCTCCTTCCTAATCTTTGCTCGTCTAAATCCTATCATCAACCCATGCACAAATGATGTTATCACACTTGCTAACCCAAATATCAGCAGGTGTACTACCCATGTTGGTGCTTCTAGCCTTTGTGCTACCCATAACAACACTATTGTATTTATAATTCCTAACATCTTTATACCTCCTATCATCTGTTATATCATAATCATACGAAAGTTGAATTTTAGATAACCCCTATATATATAATATATATTATGCTCTATTAGTATATATATAATATACTTATATACTCTATATCGTTATATGCAGGTTAGGAAGTGCCTTTTTGTTTTTGGAGAATATTTGGGGAGGTAAGTGCGGACGCATCCAGACGCTCCCCCCTTTGAACCCCTACCCCTATAATCAAGGCAATTTATCCATATTATGTAAACCACAATAAACGGATAAAAACATATAAAACCTTGAAACCCTTATAAATAAAGGCTTTTAGCCTTGTTTATGTCCTTGCAAACTATGCGTGAAATGTATATTTAGCGAATAGTTGTTATAAATCCGCATATATGTTCTGTCAAGTAAAACTACTTTACAGGGGTGTCAAGTAATAATACTTTACAGTGTCAAAACATGTCCGTTGTGGTTGCCTTCCTCCCCTTCCTGCTGTGCATCCGTTCCCATGCTCTTATAATGCTAGATTACTATATATATAATAATATAATAATAATATATAATAACTATATAATAATAATATAGATATATAATAATAAATTAGATAACAATATAATATATATATAATACATACATATATAAATATAATAATATATTAGATAACAATATATATAATAAATATATAAATAATAAATATAATCTATATAATAATTATTGTATAACTATAATACATATTAAATATATATAATATAATTATGCTTAATATAGATATTAGATACATATATATTAACTAACTGTATTAAATACATATAATATAATTATGATGTTAATGTATATGTTAATCAGATATAAATATAATAACTGTAATTAGTCCATATATAATTATTAACTGTATATATCAAGTAAATATATCTATAATATTTTATTGAACTGTTTTATAAATATCTTAATAATAACTATCTGGAAATAAAAAAATTTAATCTATATATTGTGTAATTCCCTGTTATAAATACATATAATTACTATATCTTGTATGCTGATAAATTTATTTTATATTTTATAAAAAAATATAAAATTTTGTATTGACATATAAAACAAATTGATATAATATAGACTCAACAAGGGAAAACAAAGCCACTTGTTAAAGGTCAAAAATATCAGTTAAAAAAAGAAAGGTTAAAAAGGTGAATTATTATGAACGAAAAATTATTAGAATTATTTAAGAACATGGACGACAGCGAAATTATAAGCGTTTGGAATGAATACTGTTCAATGGTTAATTGCTTTGATGATGAGATTATGGATTATGAAACTTTAGAAGAATATATTTCTAATGATAGTAAAAACGATACTATTACATGGCTTAATCGTTTTTATTATGGTTCAGATGATTACAGCAGTGACGAAGCAAGTGCAAACCCTAACCGCAATTATTTCACTTTTAACGGTTATGGAAATATTGTTAGTTTTGATTATATTTATAACTCATATTCCGAAGAATTTAACCACATCGACATCGATGCACTTATTGATTATATCGTAGAAAATAAAGAAAGTTTCTACAATGACGATATACAGGCAATTCTTGACGAAGAAGAAAACGAAGAAGATTAAAAAGGGGGTGTTAATATGTTAATAGCTGTAAGAATGAAAGATAATGACTCAAGAGCAAAAATATGTTACTCAATGGAAGAAGCGCACGCTTTTTTATTCAATCCGTTAAGCTATGACGAATGTTACTATATACCCTTTAAGGCTAGCGGAAAGACTTACAAAGAAAAAAAGGAAAGCGTAAGAGAGCAAGCCAAAGAATATCAATATATTTTTAGCTTTCTGGATATGTCATGGAGTGAAAGCGATGTTTTTTATTCATGGTTTGAAAAAATGGGCGCACGATATGGACTAATAAAAGAATTTAGAGAAAATGCAATAATATAATTTTATGTTTTTATAGTTCCCCCTATTCGTTAGGGGGTTCTATAAGGGCATAAAGTCCAAAAAATAAAAATATCTGGAGGTAAAAAGGTATGAAAACAAATATTTATAAAATTTATGGGCGTGAAGGTCACCGCCTTAGAAGTTCTTTCTTTAAATCCGTAAAATTTACAGATGCAAACGGGGCAAAAATACAAATCTTAAATAGTGATATAACAGGCACAAATGACTATTCTATTATGATTGTTACTGCATCCACTTGGGAAGATTGCAAAAAAGCCGCACAGGGTCAGTATACTGATGGATATTTTGAAGATGATAGGACAGGAGCGTTAGAAGATATAGATTTTTTGCTCGAAAATTGGGATAAATAAAAATGCTTTTATAATTAGCCTAGAAAAAATCTAGGCTTTTTATAAGTGCATTTTAAGCACTTGTTAAGGACTTTTGACGGATGCAAGTTATATCTTGCAATGGTTCACACTTCCCCAAAATAAAAAAGTGTAATGGGGTTTACTTTTACCGCCTTAACAAAAAGCGTGTTTTAGTCGGTTTTAGCGTGATAAAAAGCCGCCGCTAGGATTGCGAGAAAATCCAAAAAATAGAACCTTGAAAACATAATAATATTAACGTGCTTTGCATCCTAAAATGCTTTATTTATAGGCTTTTTTTGTGGTGCTTTGCTATCTGGATTTAAAAAAATCTTGATTATATAGGTATTTTAAACCTGTATGCGGTTTTTGGTTGTCCAAGTGGGCATATATACCCATTAAACGAAAATAAACCCATACAAGGCAATAAAAGTATTTAGGGCATAAATCACCATATAAATACAATAAAAGGCTGTATAAGGCTAAAAAGGGCATTAAAAAGGCATATAACAGCATTGTTATATATCTATGGTTTTATAGTCCATAATAAGCCAATACAGGCAACAAAAATATATTAAGGGTATTTTGTAGGTTGATGAAGTAAAAAGGCTAAAAAAGCCAATTTTTAGATATTACATTAACTAGATTAAATATAACTAGATGTAATATAGCGTATTACATTAACTATATATTTATATTATTTATCTAATATATAACACTAGATTATATAATATTTAAAAATTGCCCCATATAGCCACATAAAAATATAAACCTTTATAAATTATCGCATAAATATATAAAAGGCTTATATAAGCCTAAAATGGACTTAAAAAAGATATAAAAACATACAAGCTATATAAAACTATAACAGGCGGCACAACTTAAAAAATCCCTTTTATTTTTCGATAGATTTTAAAGGGGTGCAGGGTGTAAGATTTGACTAAATCAAAACTTTATAAGCCTTGCAAGGTGTCAAGTAAAAAGCCTTTACACCATATTTTACCACTTTAATGTGTGTAAAAAAGTGGTAGGGCAAAATCCCACTTCATACAGACCTGTATTTTACAGGGTGGGGGGATAAAAAAATTCATGCAATAGTTTCAAAATTGAAAAAATTTTCAAAAAAATTCCAAATCTGGATATAAAAATCCCAAGAATATAACAAGAAAATATGACAGAAAATGTCCACCTTCATGCAACCCTATACGGAGGGGGTGGGGGGTTTAAAAATCTTATGCAATAGTTAAAAAAATGAAAAAGGCAAAGCATTTCTGCTCTGCCCTGTTGTTATTTCAACTCATTTTCTATGATTTCATAGTGTCCGTTATGCCCCATGAACTCGGTTTCATAGATAAGTCGCTTTTCGGCATCATCTAGGCTGTTGGTGCTGTATATGGTCTTATCATCACATAACAGTTCATATCTGCACTTTGGGATATACCCATCACGTTCCAATTTTTCTTTGATAGCCTGTCCTATGTATGCCGCCTTGCTCATTCCAGACTTGGCAATAGCATCATAGATAAAATCCACTTCTTCTTTGCGAAGTCTAATATTTATCTGCTTGTTGTTCTTGTCATTGTATTTCTGCCCTGCTTTGACTTTCGATTTATATGTCATTTTTTTCCTCCAGGATTTTATTTTTTCATTTTCTTTTCAATTTCGTAAATTTTTTGTAACAATTTTTGCGTGTAAACTGCTGATTTTGTGATTTCCTTGTTTTTGCTAATCAAGCCAAGTTTGTTTAGCCTTACAAGAACTGCATCTGTAACACAAATCAAATTGTCTGCTGAACAATCGTGTTTATCTCCATTCAAGTGTAAAATCTTGTCCTTGGTTGTCAGCTTAACATTGTATGTTTGCTCGTAAACATATCTAGCCTTGTTCATCCATACGTTAGGCATACCCACCTTGATAAAAATGCAATCTCGATACTTCTTTTCATAACCTATTGGCTTGGTACACTTTGGTACATTGCCTTTAACAAATCTGTATCTTTCGCCACTAACAAATTGCTTGTAAATATCTGGACGTTCTTTCTTCAAGTCCATACCTTTATTCCAAGCATCCTGTTTAGGCTTAAATTTGCCATCATGGTTAGCTTTGATACCAAACTTTGAGCATCTATGCTTAATCATGCTCTCGGTATAATTAACCCCAAAATGCTCATTAAATGCCTTGGTAACATCAGCAATGTTGTTAGCAGGTCTGTTAGCCTTTAACCACTCAATATGTTCTAAATCGTATGGTTTGTTGGTTAGGTTGCTCATTGGCTATTCCTCATTCAAGAACTGTGGCAACTTCGCAGGTTCTTTAACAGTTCCATAGTTCTCTCTAAATTCCTCAACTTTGAGTGCCAGATTAGCGTTAGATATGATTGAGTTTGCAACACCTGTAATCGCCTTGCTACGCTCAATTTCTACTTTCAACTTATCATCTGTAAGTTCCTCGTCATTAAGTCGCTCTAACGCTTCAAAAAGGTGGTTATTTAAGTCCACTAACTTATTTTGTACTGCCATTATTCTTTATCTCCCTTCAATTTTTGTTTTGCTCTATCAACACTACAATGTACCTCACATTCCTCGCACTTTATATCGTAAGGGCAAATATCATCAAGAATTGAGCAACCTCTTGCCACTTTTGGTGAAAAATTCTTACCTTCAAAGCAACTATCACAAGGTGTTCCAACAGGACTTTGTGCATCTCTAAATTCATCCCACTTACATTCTTTGCACTTATGCTTATCCTCATATTCCTTAATCTTGGCAATAGTTTCGGATGCTGAATACTGAACAATTAACCTACATGAATACTCATATTCGCTGTTTATTAGAGGTATATTGTTAATTAACCCCATATCTTTTAATTGCTTAATTGTATATTCATTTGTTATCTTTTTAGCACATTCCCAGGCATCATTAAGACCTTTGTTATACCCATTCATATAACCGCTCTTAATATCACTATCCCTATCATCAACACCTTTTGCATATCCATCTACATGACCTTCATTGTAAGCATTTTGATAACTAATAGTAGCATCTTCTTTGCCTTTTTCATATCCACGCTGAAACACACTTACTGTGAAATCATCATATAATTTCTGTTCTTCCATTGTTACTTTCATTCTTCCTTACCTCCCTCGTATGGTGCGTTCCACCATTTTTTAGTAAAAGTTGAATAAGTGTCTAACCCCTTAACTCCAACTTCTTTTGCAAAAACATTGGCTTTAGCATTAGGGAACATAGCCATTATCATATCCCCATTAGTAAGATTTCCTGTAATTTCAATCTTAAATGCCCTTGCTTTTGAACCTTGAGATAAAGGTAATTCCTCACCTCTAATCAATTTAGGTAAATCTTCTTTGCCAATTATGTATTTCTCTATCATTCCTCTACCTCATTTTCTGCCCACCAACAACCCACATCAAACGTCCGTTGCAAAACTGATAACATTTTGTAAATTCTGAATTAAAGACAAACCACCACTTATTATTTTTTAACTTCATTCCTTATCCTCACTTTCTGCCTTTTCTTTCGCCCAAATCTCGACTTCGCACTTATCACTCTTTTTCCTGCCAATCATCACAAGTATCATCATAAAAAGTAGGAACACCATACTCTTCGCTGTTTTCGTTTCCACAACAAAACTCTATATATCCCTCGTTCTGTGGCTTTGAAAAATCCCTTTTGTTCCATTTGCAATTTCCGCATACTTCTTTCATTCCTTATCCTCACTTTCTGCCAATACCGCCTTTATAGTGTCAAATGCTATATCCACGTTGTAAGCGGTATATCCTGCTTGTAATAACCATTTCTCTTGTCGGTTTATCTCGGCTCTTATCTGTTCAATAATGTTCTGTAATCTATCCCTATCTGCCCTTAATTGAGATATAACTATCTCTGCTTTTTCCTCGAATGTCATTCTTCATCCTCCTTTACATAAGGCTTTGGAAGTGGCATCCAAGCACAAACATCATAATTTTCTGTACCAATATAGCCGTCTACCCATATTACTCCACCACCATAACTATTAGTAAGATAAAGAATTTTAATTTCTCCTTCGTCATAAAATTCATCATCTAACGTACATAAAACCTTTTCGCCTTTTTTTGGCATCCTGTCCTTAACTGAAATCCATTTGCTGTTTTTATCCATATTTATTCCTCACTTTCTACCTTGTCAGCAATTATTGCAAGGCTTTTAGATATATCTGCAAGTATTGTGGTGATTGTAGCGAGTTGAAATACTACCATTTCCTCATAAGTTCCATATGGTTTGCCTTCCGACAGTTCAATCATTTTATCAATAATCTTTGCATTATCTTCTTTTCTTGTCATTATTTCTCTACCTCCTGCATCTTTGCACCACAAAAATCACAATAATGTGTTGCCTTGCCAACATTTCTGCTATCCTTAACATTTCCACATACTGAACACTTAACATTTCCATATGTAGGTATCCAATGTCCCACCTTTACTTTAGGCTGAATAGGTGGTAATTTTTCAAGAATACAAGTTATGTCATCATCAAGAGTACCATCATCATTTGTATGCTTGTCTATTAACTTGATGACTTCTGCTTTACTTATAGCATCCTCGCAAGGCTCTTGCTCTAATGCTTCTTTTGCCATATACACAGCATCAACAACCGCACTGTCATAACCGCTATCAATGGCACTCTTTGCCACGGTTTTTAGATGGTTTATTGCTTGTTCTCGTGTCATTCCTTACCACCTGCCTTTTTCTTCCTTCAATGATTTCTTTATCAGACCAACCTTTATAACATCTTGTGCTTAATGTATTTACACTTATATTTAGTTCTTCTGCCCATTTTGCCATACATTGACTTTTGCCATTATATGTGATTTTTCTTGTGTTTCTTTTGTTATACCCTTGTTCTTTTTTGGTTATCCAACAACAATTTTCTGGACAATAGCCTTTGTTTACATCTTTACGCTCTATTGTTAGTCCTTCTTTATACCCATGTGATAATGCCCATGTTTCAAAAGTTTTATAATCATTTTCCCATTCATCACACAGTTTTATGCCCCTAGCACCATAATTTTTGTAGGCTTTTACATTTGGATTGTTGCATCTTTGTTTCATTGAGTAATAAACTTTGTAAAGTTTAGTCTTTGAAAAATAATAATCTTTTTCTTCAATGCCTAGATTTTTCATGCTAGTTTTAAGAATTAAACAACCACAACTCTTTTTCATTCCACTTGTTAATTGACTTTTAGTAGCTAATGTTTCATTTCCACAAGTGCATTTGCATAAATAAGCAGGTCTACCATATTTATTTCTATGGTTGGCTTCAATAACAGTTAGATTGTTAAATGTAGAACCTATTTCAATATCTTTTTTATTTCTCTTACATTCACCACAAGTTTTTGTAAATCCTCTGGCAAAATCCTTTTTTCTGATTATTTTTTCTCTACCACAATCGCATCTGCACTTGTAAATTGCTTCATGTTTAGCATTATGCCCCATGTTTTCAATTACAGTTAATGAATTGTATTTCTCACCAATATTAACAACTATCTTTGCCATGCTTCATTTTCTCCAAATTTGTTTTACCACTAGAAGTAACCTTCTCATTAAGCATAGCACATAGTTGAATACCTGTCAATTCCTCACACCACTTCACCATTGATATGTTCTTTTCAGCACAAGCTGACCACAAACCTTGTGTATACACAAACAAGTCATTTACCTGGTCGGCTGTCCATCCAAATTCTTCTACCAAGCCTATTGCTATTGCTGAATATACGCTTGGTGTTACGTTGTTGATTTCCTGTTGCAATCTTCGCAACATATCAACTTTTCCTCGGTTATTTTTCATTTTCTACCTCCTTATTTTTACTGATATTTTATATACTACCATACAATACTAGCATTGTAAATAAGCAAATGAAAAAAGCCACAACTTTTTAGGTTATGACTTTTTCCAAGGAAGCATTATTATGAATAAAAAACAAAAACCCTAAATTCCACTGCGTCCTTCATTCTTGCCTACCTGTATATAGTGCAAATAGTAAAGTCGCATTGTGTTACCAAAACTTGCCTGTAAATCTCGGTAACGCTCTTTATATATTTGTGGATTGAAAGTAGCTGAACCCTGTCTGCCCTCGTCAATACCACAAGTAACAAAGTGATTTAATAGCTGTTCATCTGTCTTTAGTCCTGCATTTCTCAAATCAGCATACTTGCTGTAATAATAGCTAGGATTGAAAACAAGTTCCCATGCCTTTAATCTATCTTTGACAGAACTATTTGTCAATAGTTTTTCATTAACCTTTTGTGCAATAATAGGTAATTGACTATAAATATAATCTCCTGGGCATGATTTTAAGGCATAATCTCTATGAACTGTCATATTGCAACCATTAAGATGTTTCTTTCTATCGCTCTTTTTATTACTCCATACAAGTTTTTTTATCTTATTTCTTTTGCATATATCAGCACATAATTCAACAAGTGCGTTCATAGCTTTATTTGAACTATGCCAACCTGTTTTTGCATCACCATCATTAGCTACCTCAATAGTTATTGCTCTATCGTCATTAGCTGAATTAGATGTTGCCCATGACCTATCCTTTTCATCAACATATAAAGCAATTCTACCATCTGAACCAATACCATAGTTTGAACTTGCTTTCTTGTTTTGGAATACTTCACCACAACTTTCAACCGATAAATTACCTGCCATGCAATGAACAGTTATAGTATCAATAACATGGGTTCTACCTTTAGTTTTTTTAGGACTTATTTTTTTGTAAGAAACTAATGTACTGTTTGAATAACTCATTTTTTCCTCCTTAATTTACAAAAGTATATTTTTTATTATTCTCTAAATCATCTAGCGAACAATGATTTACTTTCAGATAATGAGATAATAAATCCCAACGGTGCTTAAATGCTGTTTGTCTTTCACCTCTTGCACATTCTGTAATATGGCAACCTTTATTTCTACCATAGGCTCTTGAACCTGCCATAGCACTTGAATATATGCAATTTGTATCAAGATTTATTACAGCTTTAACACTATCAAAGCCTTTACCAATTCTTAATTTTTCTAAAATTTCTTTTTGACTTGTATTGATATAATTATCATAATACATCCACACAAGTTTTACACCATTTTTATCCCTACCTGCAAATGTTATTTCATTATTGCAACATTGACGGATTGATGTTACATTATATTTTTTTTGTGCTATATCAATACTATCAAATAATTCTTTAGTGTTTAGCAAAATAACTTTTTTATGTTCGATTTTTTTATTACACATTTTTTCATAAAATTCTTTATTATTCCATCTTTCTTTAGTTTTTTTACTCATTTTATCCTTAAATTTTTTGCCTTTTTCTGCCCACATTCTTTTTGATGCTTCACTTATTTTCTTTTTTACTTCTTCTGAATGGTGATATTTACCATGACTTTCTTTAGTTTTTCTTATTTTTTCAAGTGTTTCTTTTGTATGATGTTTACCATAAAAGCCATTTTTTACACCAAATAAAGCTGTATCTCCACCTATGGTCTTATTATAGCCATACTTATTGTTTTGTGTGTTATATTTGCTAATTAAGGCTTTTTCACATTCTTTAGCAACATCTTCACTCACATTTTCAATAACAATAATGTGCTTCAAATTATCCCATCCATATTTCTTTATTGCATTGTAAAAATGGGTATTATGTCTATATCCTTTTCCATTTCTCCATCTATTTTCTGGAATAAGACAAGTAATACCAATATAGATTTTATCTACATCTTTTTTCGATAATTCTTTTGGGACAATATGTGCATATACTGAATAATTATTATTTTCTTTCATAATTCTATTATATCATATAAAGAACTAATAGCAACCATAAAACACCCCAAATATAAAAATAAAAAGACACCGATTTCTCGATGCCTTAAACGTATCATTTTTGTATCAAATATGTCTGAATATCTTATCCTCGCCTTTATAGATTATTCTCTTAACCTGTGCTACTGATATATCAAATTCTTCTGCTAATGGCTCATAACATATACCATCTATTAGTCTACGTTTCAATATCGCCCTATCTCTTTCAGAATGGATATATTCATCAATAACACTTGTTATCTGACTATTTGTATATTCTTTCATCTTCTTTTGGTCTTTGTTCCTTTAGATTTACCATTACTTTTTGTCTTGCTTTTAGTGGTTTTAGTCTTTTTAACTGTCTGTGACATTAGTTATCAACCTCATTCAAACTACCTATAATGTTTGTACCTTCACCATCTTGCGAATAGGTTGTACTTTCTTCTGTTGAAACATAATCATACTGACTTTCATAGTATAACCAAGCCGCATTACTTACAAAAAGCAAAACTATACATATCACCAGGGCAATAATTAGCCTTTTTATATGTCTTTCTGATGCGGCTAATGTACTTTCATAAACAATATAAGGTATATTTCTTTCTTCCATAGTTTTTTCTCCTATGTATATACTATAATATTTATTTTGGTAAATCAATTAAATTTTCAAACATTCTACACATTACATCACGGACAATACTATTACCTGCCTGTTTATAGCATTGAGTATTACTATTTACAGCCATCATCTTATCAATATCTTCATCGTCAACAGCCATAAGTCTTAAACACTCTTTTGGTGTTAATTTTCTAATTCTAGCTATAAAATATTCTTCCTCATTAGTTTCTTTATTGATTAACTTAATCAATACGGCACCAGGTTTATTACACTCACATAATTCCATTGTATATAATTCTTGCACACTACTAGGAATAGTAGGGCAAATCATTCCAAAATTCTCTTGCACTCTTCCTCTCCTTGTCTTTGAACTAATGTATGAAGCATCAAACACTCCACCTAACTTATATTCTACATATCCTTTTTGATTAGCCACTCTAATATGTAATATTGGATCATTTGTTTTTCTTGGCATTTTCAAAATCCTTTTTACTTATCCTCTCAATTACTAATGTATATTTTGTTTTAGCAAAATTGCAACTACCTAATGTCGGTGCTATACCCCCCCCTCCATAAACTCTACTACTTGAATAAAACTCGTTGTTTTCATCATCTAAATTACCTAATACGATTATTTCTGCCATTTAGTAATTTCCTCTTTTTTTATTTTATATAAATATATTATTAGTGGCACATAACCGCCGCCTGTTCCCATAGAAGATGTTAAACAAGTACATATTCCATCTTTTTTGATTGCTTGGTGTTTTTGTTCACCACCTAACAAAATTATTTTTTTATCCATGTTTGTACCTGGTCCTTGTCGATTTTTTTAACTTCAACTAATAATGTATGATGTTTCCATATTCCACTATCAATAGTTGGTGCTATTCCTGTAAAATTACTTGTTAAACCTAACCATCCATGTGGAAAATGTGTTGTGCCTACTATCTTTTCATCCATTTTTGTACCTGTTCCTTATTGATTTTAAATATTTCTAAAATTCCAACTCTTTCTAATCTATGGCTACAAATACCTGCATCATATCTACTAACTATTGTCGGTGAATAATTCAAAAGAGTAGGGTTGTTAGTTGTTAAGTCACACCCCCCCCTATAAATTAAGGTTTTATCCATTCTTCTATCTCCTTTTTATTGATTTTCTTTATCTCCAGGTAATATCCCATACCCCATCCGTGAGTACCTGCCATAAGGTTTGGTGCTACCCCCCCTACTCCGTAAATATTACCAGATTGATGTTTGTTTTTATTTTCAAGATTTCCTAATAGTTCAACTTTACACATTATTTTTGATCCATAATTATATTAAATATAGTACCATTTGTAACAAGCTGTTCTAATAGTTTTTGTGCTTTATCTGATGTAACATACATATTATCTGGCACATCATCTTCCAAATAATCAACCAATCTTTTTTCAAGTTTTATTGGTTGTGGAAATTCATATTTAACATTTTTTCCAAATTCTGATTTAAGAAAACTAAACATAAAAGTTCTGTTTCTGTTTTGAGCAACACCATAATCTTTAGCGTTCAAATCTTTCCAAAAATTAACATAACCTTTACTTTCAAGAAAATGTAACCATTCTCTAAAATCATCAATGGCTTTAGCACCATGAACCTGTGGCACATTCTCCATAAATAGCACCTGTGGAAGATTATCGCCGCACTCTTTGAGTATTCTTTCAACTTCCCAAAGAAGTCCACTTCTAGTTCCACTATCTCTTGACATCCCTTTTTGTTGCCCTGCAACGCTCAAATCGGTGCATGGAAAACTGTATGTTAAAAGGTATGTGAAACTCTCTCTCTCTCTAATTTCAAGGTTTTCAGCGTGTATATCTCTTATATCAGATACAGGAAAATTTGTTCCGTGAATAGCATTGTAACTATCAACAGCATACTTATCAAATTCAACCATTTTCCAATGTTCAAAATTTGCACCTATCTTTTTAAGTGCTAATGCTTGTGATCCATAACCTGCGAATGTTTCGATAAGTCTTATTGGTTTCTTAATCAGCTTATGAACAATCTGTTTAGGTGTTTCATCAACAGACAGAAAATCAAATATATCCATCTGCCCATCTAAATTACTCCAATCCATCTTACCCCTCCACCAAATCTTTAATATTAACCTTAAATCCGTCCATTTTCTTTGATTTAAGGTATGTAGCTGTATCAAAGAACATAATGTTTCCGTCTTTGTCTGTTGCAAGGCTTAACCCATTGTTTTTAATGCTTTCTTTGAGTAGGTTAAGTAACAATTCAATTTCATTTCTTGCTGTTTCTGTCATTTCAATTCTCCTTTGCCTTGTAATATTCAGCCACGTTTTGAACTATCTTGTGCGTAAGTAATACATCCAGGCTTTCAGCTTCGCCATTTCTTAATGACTTGTCACAAAACTCCTTAAAATCTTTGTTTGTGTTGTAAAATTCTTTTAAGTTGCTCATAATTTAGTAGTACACCCTCTTTCTTCTAACCAAGCCTTTGCTTCGGCTTTTTCTTGTTCTGTTGCTGATTTCATATTGTAAACCATCTTGCGTAAAGATATTTCAATTATGTTATCCTTTGGTAAAGGTAAATAATAATAGCCTTTGTTTTCCCATTTGGCATAAAACTCTTTGAATTTCTCTACATCATAGGTCTTTACAACCTTGTCACGTTCTTTAACAAACTCTTTTAGTTTTTTCTTGTCTAACATTTTATATCTCCTAGTTAATAATATCTCTTAATTCCTGTGTTGTTACCCAATATCTAGCACCTGTCGGCTCGTTTTCAACTTCTTCTATCTTGGCAAGTAAGGCTCTTGAAACTCCACAACCATATTTAATTACATCATGGTTTATGTAAATATATTTTTTATCCTTGTAAATAATAGTGTCATCTGGTAATTCGATAATTGACATATCATTAACAGCCTGTTTGTAGCCTTTGTTATACGCTAAATTTATCAACTCTTTGCTCTGCTTCATCAATCCACCTAAATCAGCCATTGTCTGCCTCACTTTCTGCTTTTTTCATATCTACGCAAATATTTAACATATTCTTCTTCAAACATTATCAGAAAGTGTTTCCATAATTTTATAGGATGTCTGTCACTGCATGATAAGTTCGGAGCATCTATCAAAAATGTGAAAATATAAGTTCTGTTCAGTACCAAATAGAAGTTGACATATAGTTCGGCTTCTTCTCCCTCAATAACTTTTGTCACTTTAGTTGAAAATAGGCATATCTTTTTCATTCTTCTACCTCCTTAATCTTTCTGACTTGTGTATTATCGCATGGATAATTAACACAAGTAAAATTATTGAAAGTTCAATCCATAGTGGTATAAACACCATCCACCAAGACCATGTGATTAAACCTGTTATTTTCAAAACTATAAAAACTATCTGTAATAAACCTAAAAATCCTACTTCCATTATTCTTCTTCCTCCTTTAATTCAACACAAATATGTATAGCATTTTGAACTTTACCAAATAACATAATTTTGTCCGTTGTTGGAATATCAAGTTTTTCAAATTCTTCTTGCAGTTCATCAAGTATCTTGTCTAACTTTTGTTCTTTTGTCATTTTTCTACTACCTCTCTAATTTTATCTATGTACCAATAATCTTCTGGAGTTCTATCATTATCATGGTCTTTAAGTATCTGTTTTATCTTCTGATACTTGTGCATGATGTTTATTGCCATACCTGTTGCTTCTCTATCTTCTGTTACACAACCGTTCAACTCACAACCCCTTAAAATCTCAATTGCTTCTTCATCTGTCATTCCCTAACTCCTATTCATCATAAATTCAATTTCGTTTTTATCAGCTATAATTTCTCTAATCGAATGATTAGGAAATTCAACTAATCTGTTCTTTTCCCTTAATCTGTCAACAATTCTATCGTCATAATCTATTGTTTTGAGATTAAAGTTTGATGTAACTATTGTTGGTTTAGAATTGATGTATCGTCCATTGATAAGGTCATAAAACTTTTCTTGCACAAAACCTGTACTTCTTTCTGTTCCAAAATCGTCAATAATCAGCACTTCGGCAGATACAAGCTGTTCCATCAACTTCTTTTCGGTCATTTGATATTCATTTTCCTTAAATGTTGCCTTTATCTCGTTTATAATCTGTAAACTTGTGGAAAACTTAACAATGACATTTTTCTTGTATATCAACTCATTTGCTAAACTTAATGCAAGTCTTGTTTTTCCAGAACCTTTACAAGTGGAAAATAGATATAAACCCCTACCTTGTTCTTTTAGGTTTTCAAAATCATCAAAATACTTTTTAACTATATCCAAGGCATTTTTAGATTTCTCATTATCTTCGGCATTATCAAACATATCTGTCTTGTAATTGTCAAAACTAACTGTTTTATACATTTCTGGTATGTTTGCAAATTTAAGTCTATTCTGCATTATCTGTCTTTGTCTTAACCCACATTCGCAATCCTTGACATACTCAATGCCTTGCTCGTCTGTTATCCAATATCGTCCTGTATCTTTGCATTTAGGACAAGTATGGTTTGAAGTCTGCGACAAGTTTGAGTTGTTCATCTGTGTACCCTTGTTTTTTAAGTTGTGCAATCCGTCTGCTAATATCTTCTGGTATTCCGTTTTCATCTTTCTTTTCTTCCTCCTGTTTAACAATATTGGTGTTATTGTATGTGTTGCTATAATTCTTTTTGCTAACCGCATCAAATACCCATCTTCTCATAG
>Ga0326512_10001897_pt1 | contig 15709 bp, 20 predicted proteins | sample 1_2617_0518_D_FD_203652 | JGI IMG/M metagenome (GOLD analysis project Ga0326512, IMG submission 203652) | Bovine rumen microbial communities from UC Davis, California, United States - 1_2617_0518 | ecosystem: Host-associated > Mammals > Digestive system > Stomach > Rumen | place: USA... | reverse complement strand
ACACTTATGCAGTTCTGACCTTTTATGTGTTGCTGCATAGTCAACCATCTGCTGTGGCCTGACCTCTTCTCCGATGCTCTCCAGTTCCTTAACAACTTTGACCGGATCGCCTTTGAACTTGATAGTTCCCCATAAAATTTCTACTTGCTCCATATATTCCCCTTTCAGAATGCAGTTTGGCATGAGTGATTAAAAAAGATATTCTATGTTATGTTTTGGTGTACGATAATTCGGTTTGTTATCATTACCTATTCTGGTTGATAATGTTCTTTCCTATTTTCTTTTGTTGTTTGTATATGACTAAGAAATAATCAGTTTCTCATCATCCGTAACTCTCAGCATTATCAACTGATGCCCTATGTCGATTTTGCTGTTCTGGGAATCCAAAGATTCTGAATTATCCAAAAACACTGGCAAGTCCTGTTCATAAAAACCTTGCAACCCAGAAACGATATCCAACTTAGCTTCGATTTCTCTGGCAGTATTTGCAGATTCACCCAGAACTTTTCCGTCAATGGTCGGAACGCAGGTGTCTCTGTATTCGCCGTTTTTCAGTTGCTCAAACAGCTTGAATTTGACTTTGCTGAAATGGCTATTCACCTGTTCCGTCAGAAGCCTGTTCTTTTCCATGCTGATTCTGGACAACTGGTCGAGAATCTTTTCGGCATTGGCAGATGCCTGTGCGTACTGCTTCTGTTGTTCCTTTGCCTTGGCAATCTGCTCGTCAATGTGCTTGTTCACATCTTCCTTGGCAATCTGGTCATTCATGAAATTGACCTGACGGCGTTTTTCGGCTACTTCCGATTCCAGTTCCTCACGCTTCTTTTTAGCGAAGTCCAGAGCATCCATGGCCTGACGGACTTTGGCAATTTCAAACTCGATTGCCTTGTACTCGTCAGAACCAGTAACATCAATCGGCTGACTGAGAGATTCCACCTCTGCCTTTTTCTGTTCTTCCTGTTTGGACAGGTCATCAATCGCAGAATGATCAGGAATACTAACAGGATGGGACTCTAATTCCTTTATCTGCTTCTTTATAGCTGCGGCCTGACGGTTGATGTCCAGTTTCTGTCTTTCAATCTCCGCATTAAACTTATTGCGGTTTTCATCGGCCTTATCTGCCGGAAGCGGCTGTCCGCAGTATTTACAGACGTTGGATGATTCATCGAAAGTAATAGCTTTGACTTTCTGGAAAGTGTCTGCCAAGGACTGGTAATCCTTTTTCAGTTGCTCAATGCGTCCATTCCGCTCTTCCTCCGCACCAATAGCAGTCTGGAATTCGTATTCTGCATCAGATCTCTTGCGCTGGATTTCTGCAAGTTCCTCACGGGCAGTCTGGAGTTTTTCCCGTCTTTCCGTGTTGGCATCTGTCTCCAGAGCTTTTTTCTGATTCTCAAACATGGCGATCTTCTGATTCAGATCACCCATGTCAGGAAGCGGATTCTCCTTGATGGTCTTTTCCACTTCATCAATTTCAGACTGGAGAGCATCCCTGTCCGCGGTGATGGACTGTACATCAATCTGGACTTTGGCTTTTTCCAGACCGATGATCTGTTGCGGGATATTGTCAAGATTCTGATCGGCTTCCTTCTTCGTCCGTTTCTGTAATGCTGTGATCTCCTCGGCAGTGTAGTTATCCAAAAGTGCCGATACTTCCTGACAATTTCCCATACTGTCGGCAATAGACTTGTCTGTGACATCGTTGGTCATTCCAAACAGGATCTTCCGGCAGTCTGCGGATTTCATACCCGTGAAGATTTCTGGATGGGTAAGCAAAAGAAACTTGTCCTTGTCGATGCCATACTCCGTAAGTGCTGCATCAAAGTCCTTCTGCGATTTTGGAACCGAATTGACCTCATACTGGTTGGAGATCCTGACGGGTGCTCCGGCTTCTCGCTGCTTTTTGGTTCTGCTGTCCTTCTGAAACTTGCGGAAAGACACTTCCTTGCCGTCAATGTCGCAGACGATCTCGACAGACGGCTCACTTTCTTCCAAAAAATCGGGATGAATTTCGGGATTCGATTTCAGACTGTAGTCCTTGTCGGTGAACAGCCAAAAATATGCATCAGCCACTGTGGTTTTGCCAGAGCCGTTCTGGCCTGAGATGACGGTATTGCCGTCAAAAGTGAATTCGGCATTTGTAATGCCCTTGAATTGAGATAAGATAATCTTTTTGATTTGCATATTGCCCTTTCTGTGCTATACTGCACGTATAGATGATTCTATTTCAATGTCTTGGAGTCGCAGTCCTTGCCCGATTGCGGCTCTTCTTTTTCGGTCTACGGTATCTCTTCCAGAGAACTCTGAAGCTGAACACTGCAGTCAAAGTCCAGTAAATGATGTACACTGATTCGTGCCTCACCATTGGAACCGCAAACACCATCCCAAAGATGATGAGTGCTGCCATCGCCAGCAGCTTGATCTCGTTCATCAGATCTCTGGCGTATAGCCTGATGGTTTTCATCTGCTGATCCTTGTCAGGAAAGTCTTCCTGATAGATCAGCTCCATCATTCCGCCCCCGTAATATCTTTCCCTCACCATGGTTCCCCCTCATAAAACCAGTTCAAAAATCTCTCGCAACTGATCCGAACTGAAAATCGTGTTTGCTCTGATGACCCTTGCAATGGCGTACTTGATTGTTGTTTCTCTGGTGGCACCAGAATTAAACATATGGCACACCTCTTTCTGGATCTTCTGCCATTCTTCTTCAAATTGCTGTTTTCTCATCTTCCCTCTCCTGAGTAGCACCTGATGAGTTTCAGCCTGTCCTCATCTGACATTTCTGTGACTTTCATGATTTTGCAGACCGCCCAGAATGGTGCTGACTCAAACCAATTTTTTCTGTATCTAATTAGTGTCGATCTTGAGATCCCCGTCTTCTTCACCAGATCCGTGATGACAATCTTCGTTCCTGGTTTCTGAAAGATCTTTTCGGCCTCGGCTGACGGAACTTTCAACACACTTGCCATCTCCTATCACCTCTTCGAAGAGTTTCTGCATCCGGGGCATGCCTGTGAAGGTGCTATTAAACGTCATACCCCTGTCCTCTGGCAATTCTTCTTGCCCTTGCGTTGTCATCCGCTTCTTTCTTTAATGCATCAATTCCGTATCTGGGAACCCATGCCTCAATGTCTTTAATGGCAGATGTGTAGTTCCCTTTTTTGGTTGTCCTGTACGGATACGCTAAGTGGCCTTTGTTCGCAACTTCATGACGTAATCGTCTTCTGAACAATTTCCCGTACTTCTGGTTCTCTGTGCGTTCATGCATTGTCCACTTACTTGGATTTGAACCTATTCCAAGGATTGAATAAATGGTCTTGCTAATCGCATTATCAATTCCCTGTTGCTGTTCATAGGTGACTTCTTCATCAAACTTCATTGTGTCAACTTCTTTTTCGATTTTGCCTATTCTGCCATCAAGACGATCTACCTTATCGGAATTTTCCATCCCCAATTCAATCAGTCTTTGCAACATCTGTTTGTATTCAGCAACAGGATTTGCTTCGCTTCTATCAATTTCGTAACTCATCTTTCACCTCACACCGTGATCTCGTTCAGCCTTTCATCTGCCCATTTTCGGATTTCGTATACCGCAGAAACATAAGCCTTTCTGTCTCCATCTGATAAATCATTAAGTTTATCTTTCAGATAATTTAGTGAATCATTTCGCTCCAAAAATCTTCTGATACCCATGCAAAAAGCAACGCAATCATTTTTAAGACTTCTTCGCACTTCTTCTTCTGGGCTATTCATTTTGTTAATAAGAGCATCCTTTTCGGCCTCTGACTGTCTCCATTTTTCAGCCATGTTTTCATACGCCTTATTAAGAGATGCATAATCTCTACGGGATATCTCCACCCTTTCTTTTAGCTCTTCATAGTCATCTGGGATGACCTCTACCGTCTTCACTATCTCTTTGACTTCTACCTTTTGGTTTTTTAAACGGACGTTCTCAGCTTCCTTTTCAGACAAAATCCGTTTAAGCCTTTCGGCTTCATCTTTTGATGCTTTAATCTCTCTCATGACTTGAGACTTCGTTACCACGGTTCCGTTTGCCAGTGCATCATCCAAAACCTTCTGTACCACTTCAGGATGCTTTGCCATCTGCTGATAGTCGGATGCTTCGTCTTTGGTGTATCCCATGTCTGAGATGGTTTCGGATTTAGTTTTTGCTTTTTCGGCCTGTGTCGAATTAGCACTTGTGTACTGGTTTCCCGTTGCTTTCGGAATACTGAGAAGCAGCTCCCCTATCCGCTGTTCTGCGGCAATCAATGCCGTGCTGACTTCCTGCGCTTCTTGCAACGTCTGGTCACGGATCTCCTGTGCGACAGATAACTTGTTCACCGTCTGCAATTTCAGCATGTAGGCTTGCAGTTTTGCTTTGCTTACCAGAACAAACTGAGTTAAGTCTTCTATTGTATCCGGCAACTGTACTTTCTGAGTTTGTAACTCGTTCATATGTCTCCTTCTTTGTGCTATACTCTCCGTGAAAGGAGGTATACTGCTATGAGAAACTTCGATGATTTTATTGCTTCAATAAGCCAGTCAGACCAAGATTGGATACTCAATGGCGATTCAGATCATTCTGACGCCGTTCCAAAATCGGAACTTCCAGAATATTTAATCAAACGGTCTTTTCGCGTCTCTTTACGGCTTTTAGCAATGTATCATCAGTGGATGGATCAACCTGAATAGTTAACGTTGCTTCATATTGTCTTTTGATTTCTTGTCTCAGGCTTTGAACTTCCCTTTCAAGGTCTGAGATTCTTTCGTCTAAAGTTTTCATTGTTGCTCCTGTTCTGGTACTCTCGGAGAAATGAACTTGTCGGTTCCAACATCCAAGGCACCACAGATCAGTTCGTATTCATCAAATGTCAATCTCCGATTATCATTCAGAGCAAGATTCAGCTTCACGGGATCAATGCCAGTCTTTCTGCAAATGTGAGCCTGAGTGATTCCCTTGTCTTCCAAGTAATCTTTAATCTTCTCACCTACGCTCAATTTCGTTACCTCCTTTCTTAAATTTCGGTATTACCGAAGTCCTTATTATAGTATATCGGTTATTCCGAAATGTCAACAGTTTTTTTCGGTTAAATCGAAATTTTTATTTACTTTTTCGCAATATCGTGATACATTTAATAAGAAGAAAAGCGAGGTGATTTTAATGAAAACTTTTGGAGATAAAATCAAAGAAGCCAGAAAAGCTAAGAAGATGACTCAGAGGGAATTAGCTGAGATAATAAATGTTGCCCATAATTCCGTTTCTGATTGGGAGCATAACAAGAGCAAGCCTGATGCAGACACAATAGAACTGCTCTGCGGAGTCTTGGAAATCGCACCAAATTACCTACTTGCCCCTTCTGAAGAAGATTTCACCCCGGCTGAGAAATTACTCATCAAGCAGTATCGCGTGCTGTCACCATATGCCAAAGAGAACATTCAGATAGCCATCGAAAGAGAATTGAACAGACCAAATACATCCGTCCTGATAAATGATGAAAGTGACCGAATATTGCATCTGCCGTATTTTGGCAAGATCGCAGCTGCGGGTACAACCATTAGTTCTTTTTCAATTATGGTAGATGGAACTATTTCTGTAATAGAAACGCCTGACTCGATAGATGCAGATTATGCCATTGGCGTTTCTGGTGATTCCATGGCACCTATGTTTGATGATGGCGATATTGTTCTGGTGAAGAAGTGCTATTCAATAGGAATTGGGCAAATAGGCATATTCCAGAAGGGAAACGAGATTTTTATAAAAGAAACCTCTGACAATGGGCTTAAATCAATAAACCCAGAATATCCAGACATGATAGATGAGATTGATACCGTATGTCTGGGAAGAGTTTTGAATAAAGCAGAGGTAATATCATGATAAAGCGATTTATGGGGATGTGTCCAAAACAAAATAAGGTAACAACCGTACCGATAGAATACATTGACACATCAGATGCGATTGTTACCAATTATACAAAGGGAAGACTGAAGTGCTACTATTCTGATAAATATCACTGTTCTGAATCTTCCTGTCCCATCTGGCAATCAGCGCAAAGGGATATATCCCGGTAGAACGGTTTATAAATGTCTGGCAAAGACGGAGCCAAACGGCAATCAAGAACAACATCTCTTGCCGGGAACTCTATGCTGATAATTGGCGTATTGTTGTTCACGCCTACTTCATGGAGAAATGATATTTTACGCACTCCTTCAATTTTCTTGCCATCGACATAAATATCGGAAAAACAGCCATTAGCTTTAATTAAAATATGGGGAACTTCTGGTTTCATATTTCACTCTACTTTCTGGGGAGATAGTAGTTTCTATTGTTGTGCTTTATTCTACTATTTCATCGTGAGAATTTCAAGGAAGGGAGATTCATCATGGCAAAAATCGTAAAGACGGCATCTGGAAAATTTTCTTGCCGTTTGTATTTGGGCATGGACAGTTCAAAGCATAAAAAGTACAAAATGTTCACACATTCCGATAAAAGGATCCTCAAGTCCATTGTGGCAGAATTTGAGTCCACGAATAGAACCATGGCATCGCTGGATACTTTCTCTGCGTGTCTTGAACGGTATATCAATGACCGTGATGGAATTGTCAGTCCGTCAACGATCAGAGGATACAAATCAATTCAGGAAGTATTGAAAAAAGATTTCGCAGATTTCTGTGCACTGTCACTGGCATCCATAAGCCGACAGGACATCCAGAAAGTTATCACGGATCTGCAAGGCAAAGAAAAGTCTGGCAAGTATATCAAAAACATCCACGGCCTGATCTCTGGCGTACTGATCGCAAATGACTATCCGTCTCCCAAAGTCTCCCTACCATCATCAAAAGCAAAGCATGTGTATGAGCCGTCTAAGGATGACATCCACAGGACATTGATGGCTGCACGCGGAACCGATATGGAGATTCCAATTCTTCTTGGCATCCACGGTCTGCGGAGATCTGAGATATGTGCACTGAGATATCCAGAAGACTTTGAGGGAAAGGTCATCCATATCAGACATGCGATTGTGTATGGTGAGAAAAATGTAGTATCTGAAAAAGCAACCAAGACAGATGGCTCTGATCGGCTTGTGCCGCTGTCGGATGATTGCTATCAGAAGATCGTCAAACAGGGATATGTCACGCACAAGACTCTGGCGGCAATCACTCAGGCATTTACAAAGCTGTTGACACGAAACGGGATACCGAAGTATCGTTTCCATGACCTGAGACATTTCTTTGCATCGTACATGCATGAGAACGGTTTTTCTGATGCTCAAATTATGAAGATGGGTGGCTGGAAAACAGATGCAGTGATGAAAAATATTTACAGATATGCGCTTCCTGATGAAAAACTTTCAGACAAGATCAACTCTGTTTTTTCGAATTTGTGAGCCATTCTGGCAGAAATGTGTTTCTCTTGGTGTTTCTCATGTGTCTCAAATATGGTTTTTTAGTCTCATATTTGAATCATATTGTATCAAATCTAACACAGCAAAAACCGCATAGATACTGGCTTTGTAGCGTTTTTCCAGTACCTATGCGGTGGTTTACATAAAAGCAGATAACGGGAATCGAACCCGCAAATCAATGCCGAAAGCCCTTGATTTTACTGTGTTTTTGCCCTTATGTGTTTCTTAATGTGTTTCTCCGTTAAAGAGATCACATCATCTCCATGACTCTGCGAATAGCGTCTCTCTCCTGATCGGTCTGAGCATCTTGCATCATCGCTTGCAGATTGCTCATGGTATCACCACCTATCTTGCAAGTATTCCTTCATGAACAAAGAACGGTATGGACGTTGTTTCTTTAGTCTTTATGCTCTTGTTTTCCTGTTCCATCTTTTCCATCTCTTAGACCTCCCATATCTCACTATATCACAAGTATTTCGGTTGGTCTATGCTATATACTGCTGATACGATGCCTTGACTCTTGTTGAATCAATGCAAATATACTCCATAGTAGTAGCTATGTTGGTGTGACCAAGCAGTTTCTGAATATCCTGCACTGCCATACCTCTTGCCGCCAACCCTGTAGCAAATGTCCTTCTGAATCTGTGCGGATGGACATTCTGGACTTTTGCCCTTGCCGCAATCTTTTTGAGTCGAATCCTGATTCCGTCAGATTTCAGCCTGATGCCCCTCTGACCGACAAATAGTGCCACATGATTATCATCTCTTAACGCCAGATATTTCTTCAGATGCGATCTGGCAACGTCATCGATGTAAGTGACTCGTTCCTTCTTGCCCTTGCCATTTCTGACATGTACTGACATATCCGTAAGGTTTATGTCGGTCACATTCATATCAGACAGCTCCGATACTCTCACTCCAGAAGTAAGCAGTATCTCAACCATGGCACGATCTTCCTCATCGAGACACGCATGCCTTAGTGTATCAATTTCAACTGCCGAAAAGGGCATTCGTTCCTTGTTGATGTACTTGACTGGATTGATCTTGGCACACGGATTCTTTGGGATAACATCCTCTAGGGACAGCCACTGAAAGAAAGCAGACAGGTATGATCTGGTGTTTTCTACACTTCTGTCTGATATGCCTCTTTCCTTCTCCGTTGCGAGAAAGTACCTTATATCATAGGTATCAATTCGGTTGACGGGTTTCTGAACAAAGGCCAGAAAGATTCTGATCTGCCGTCTGTAAGCATAGATAGTCCTTTCAGACTTTCCATCCAGCGCAAGACATGCACAGTATCTCCTGATGGCTTTCTCGTTCTGCTCCGTGCATGGAACCGTCACCTCAGTGCATCTTTCTGCGATCTCATAATCATTCAGGATGCGGACGATCTTCTGCATGGCAAGGTCTACGCTTCTTTTGTCGAAAATGGTTACCAGTTCCTCTGATACTGCGTTGATGAACGTGTTGCGATAATCAGACATAAAAAATCCTCCTTGCATAACGCTCAGAGGTACGATACAATTATGTCCGTACCTCAAAGGTATATGGAGTCGCATCTGTGATTGGTAGTCTGGTTGCGGCTCCTTTTTTCGTGTTGTTAGATATAATTATCGCATACTATCGCAGATCTGCAAACATCAATTGGTCAGTTTAAAGTTTCCTTTAAACTACTTAAGTAGATACATGTACGCATTTCTCAAGGAACGGCCGCAACATCCTATATAAAAATATATGCCCCTTGCTGTTCGGGTGTACTCCATCAACACTTCCGTCAGCATGTGTATAATACGTCTCTTTGTTGCTCGCATTCCACGGGCGCAGGTTACACCCATAATAACAATCTGGATAAAACGGGATTCCGTGTTTTTCACAGATTGCCTTAAGTACGCTAACATAATTATCTGATGCGGTATTTCCAGGTTTGAACACATCCCACGGAGAAGTCATGATAACAGCTATTGCACAATTAGGATAAGCGGCTATTAAAGCATTAAAAAACGTATTCATGTATCCCGCAATTGTATCGCTGCCTGTATCGCTCGCAGATCCAACAGGCAAAGGGCTCCACGGCGATGGCATCAGATCATTAAAGCTGCCTGCTATGGTAATTAGTTCTGCGTCAGATTCTACGCTTTCCAGCTGTTTTATATAGTTAATCTGCTGATATCCCTCAAGTGTTGTTCCTCTGTAAAAACCACTGCCGCTTTTAGCCACATTTGTATTATCAGCATCTGTGGCAGCTATCATATATTTAATCCAATTTGTATCTGCTGTTGAATTAAATTCATTAAGACTGTCACCGATACTGTACCACTTACACCCCGCGAGCGGCGAGGTTTCGAAACTGATGGTTTCAATCATTTTAAATGCTTGTACAGAGGAGTAATTTGCATTACTGCCCAAAACTAATATACCGTCCTGCGGTACTGTATATTCACCGTTAAAATATCCGGCATCCGTTGGATAGTATGAGAGGATTTCACACTTGTTATCGACAATGCCTATATTGCTTATTAACGTTATAGCGCGCCATCCGCCAACACCGCGTGCGTTTGATATATCAAACGTATCTCCTGCTTTAACAGCTCCTATGATTCCGTATGCCGCATCTGCATAGTCAACAACGCTCTGATCTGTTATACGTATAAATTTTCCAGTAGTCCACTGTATACTATCAGTTATATCTGTTTTTACATATTTTTTGGGCAGTTGTGATATTAACTCGTCAATGCGGGTATTTGTGTTATTTACCGATAGCACCGATGCTGCATCAATTAAGTTAACATCGGTTTTAGTTACTGCAACAGGTTGGTGATTAAGATTTGCACCGACTACCATAATACCAGACACGGGGACTATATAATCATCCTCATAATACCCGGCTGCTGTGGGCGCATATGATAGTATAGTGCAGTGATTGTTTACTATACCGTCGGCACTTATTATGGTTATAGCGCGCCAGTTTCCCATTCCACGCGCTTTATCTACGTGAAACCGATCTCCCGCCTGTACACTTCCAACAATACCGTATGCCGCATCTGCATAGTTGTCTATGTTTTCGGTAATTATATTTATATATTTACCATCAGTCCACTGTATTGAAGAAGTAATATCTGTTGTTACGCTGTCATTCGGAAGGACATCTTCTATACTTTTCGCGTGGTCATTAAGTAATACTAAATCGCCCTTTAAACTGGTGATTTCATCTCCAACTTTCTTTGCATCTGCCGCCTTGCCTGTTTGCGTCAGAGTATTGTCAATGATATTGGCAACGGTCTGTTCCGCTTGTGTGGCAGATGCCGCCGCCGCATTTGCTTTCTGCGTAGCTGTCTGTGCAGATGTACTGGCATTGGATGCCGCAGTCTGTGCCGCTTGTACATCATCTGCCACGGCATCTTCTACTCGTTGTGATATCTCTGCCGCTACTTCCTGTGTAGCTGATGCAATTTCTGTTTGAATATCTTCATTTGTGGCAAGGCGTTTTGCTTGTCCAGACTGAAATGCGACATATACAGCCTGTCCATTTGCGGCGTTGGGGTCACCACTTTGAACTACGGCAAATTCGCCTGGAACCATCTTTGATGGCGTAAAGTTATTGTATGCGCCTCTCCGATTCTGTATAGCCATGTCGGTTCACTCCTTTCTATCATGTCCAATCGGTGAAAAGTCCACCGTCAATGTTATTATGGTTGGCATCAATATCATTTAGTTTCGTAATAATCTGCGCATACACAGATGGCGTAGGATCCTGACTGGACTCCAGATCATCTCCGTACCCTGACTGATAAAGACGCACTCTTGCCTTGTTTGCAGTGACCAGATCACCGCAGAATACAGATACATAAAACTCTCCGTATTCCGCGTCAAGAATCTCCCACGGCACAAGGCATTGATTATTCTCGTCCAGAATCACCTCATAGGCGGCATCTGGATTTCTGAAGATAGCTGTCGCAACTCCTTGCCATTCCTCTGTCAGAAATGTAAATTTTGCATACAGATAGTTTCTCGATTTTGCGACAGGCTTGAAATCATCTTTCCGTGATATGAATTGATCGCTCACGGAGAATTGCAACTGTGCCATGTCAACATTCCTCCAGTTTGATCTTTACAGACTCGATGTTGTAATCGAACATTCCGGCAGTAAAGTCCCCGTCAAAGTTCTCCCAGTTGGTATCCTTTACTTCAGAAAGCCATCCCATGCCAAACGGTTTTACCGCATAGACGGCTTCATGGATAGCCGACTTCGATGCATCGGAAATGTAATAGATCTGCAAAGCATCGATAGCATGGACATCGTCTCCGGCATATCCATTCTCATAGTCATTCCAGTCATTGCCAGTAACCTTCGGAAGCCATCTGCCATTGCAATGCACCCTGTACTCTACGCTTCCAACATCCACGCCAATTTTGATAGCAGTCATTGCATTCTGGCACGTTGCCGCACTTCCATCTTTGCCAGAATATGTATAACCAAAAGCGTTTCTGCATTCATAAGAGATATGAGGGATGACCTTCTTTTCGGGAGTGACAGGTTTTGTCTCTCCGCTAAAAGGCACGTACCATTGGCTCAGATCAACTCTGGTTGGAATGCCATTGATCATGCCGTTTGACGTATACTGCCATGCCTGATAATTGAAACCAGGATTCGGTTTGAAATTCGGCTCCGGCAGTCCGCTGTTTGTGCCATATCCGGCAATCCACCACAGTGCTTTCAACCGCTCATACATTCCTACCAGATAGGACTTGTAATAGTAAGCACCGCAGTATATTCCGGCCTTGTAACCTTTCGCATTGATCTGATCGCAGAACATCTGTGACGCAGTCTTTGCCAGATATCCCAGATTGTTTTCCTCAAGATCAAGAAACACACCGATTACTGGATTATGTCCAGAGATCTGCCGCAACGTGTGATTGATCTCACTCTGCACCTGATTCGCATCTGCCGCATACGAATAGATGTAAACGCCATACGGAATGCCAAGCCGCTCACACTCCGATACGTTATACGCATAAGTTCCATCGTCCTGAGACGGCACGTCATCGCCATATCCAAGCCGCAGTATGGCTCCGTCTATTTTTGTCTTGGCTTTTGCCCAATCGATTCTGCCGTTATGGACAGAAACATCAACTACAAGAGTAGCCATGTTGCTCACCTACCTTTTAAAAAAGGAGCATCCGAAGATGCTCCATATCTTGTCATTAGTTAGGCTCTGTGTAAGTAAGTGCACGTTCGGAGTCTCCAACGCCTTTCGTTGTCGGATCCGTCACAATGCCAAGAATTACCAGAACGGCAAATACTGCATTGACCACATCCAACAGCTTTGCACTCACACCAGAAATATCAATATCAATGCCAAAAAGCGCACCAATGGTCTGAATCAGCAAAAGGATTGCCGGAATCAGAGCCAGCCAAAATGTTTTGTTTTTGATCCGTACTTTCCAGTTAATCATGTCTCTTCCTTCCTATTAGAAATCTATGTTTTCGATTGCCATCTTGTTTAAAAAATCCTTCTGCTCACCCTTGATCTTTTTGGCGTATTCCAAGGCCGCATGCATATCGCCATTGCAGTGAGCATCAGGGATTCGTTGCACGGCTTCCGCAACCGCTACGGATAAGGCCATGCTTGCTGATATCATGCTGATCTGATATCGCTCATACTCTTTACGTGCAGTGTCACGCCTGTCCACCTCTGCCTGTCTGTGTTCACGTTCTTTTCGGTCTTGATCCTCTCTCTTCTGGATTTTTCTTTCCAGAAGCCAAAAGCAAAAACCAGTAAACGCAGATGGAATCCCCATCATCAGAAGCAGCTGGTGCAGTGTAAGCGTCATGTCCATCGGTGCTGTCCCTCCACTTAAAAAGGCATCCCGAAGGATGCCCTGTTAATAGCTTATATGTAACTCACCCATCTGCCGCACTTGACGGGATTGTTTTTAGGTGCAAAAACCTATGCAGATACCTTTTAACTTTTCCGATGTGTCATAGAGTTTATTGGTGAGATCTTGATAATATCGGAACGAATCCCATCCAACATTTGCAACGGTTCTAAGCCAGTAATCTATATATGAGGTAGACCCATTGGCTCGTTTATTGGAAAATGTAGATGTCATATACCGAAAATCAATACCATCTGTCTCATATATGTACCCTCTTTGATCGTAATGTCCAGATATCTCCTCTGCCGATGGGATAAAGATTTTATCCAATGACATGCTATTGATGACACCGCTGCCATTCACATCTCTTGAGTAAGATACCTTGCTTACGGATTTGATACTATTACGCACTACAGGATCAATGCTATTGAAAAATTCTCCGTTCAGCCACTGTCGCAGTTCTGACTTTCCCCATCCACCAAGTGCACCAGTACCTTCCTCTCCCGCGTTATAAGTCGGATTTATCCTTCTCGTTTGTGCAAGGCACTCTATCGCTTCCCATGACACCTTGGCTGTTTTGCTGGAATTTGCAATTTTGTCAAGATTAAAGCCTTTTATCCGCATAATAACAGTACCATTGCTTCCGCAATCCAAAGTTTTGTACTGACCTTGATTGTATCGTTTTGATACAGTACCGTCATTGACGGATTCCATGATTTCTTCCCAGCTGTCCGCAATTTCTGTGTTGTCAAAAAATTGAGCAATAGCATCTGTGTTTTTGGTAACTATCCGTCCAGATGGACACCAACCTGCGAACACATAACCAGACTTTGACGGGTTTGTGCTCGGAGCCGTTGCGCTATAACGGTATTGCAGATCATCCTCTGTTTTTACTACAGCGTCCCCATTTTTAAAGTTGACAGTATAGAGTCTGATTGCAGAGCTAAATGCCGCATAGATATTTCTGTGATTTGTTATATTGACCAACGCATTAGCATCAGCCGTCTGCTTCCCATTGGTTAAAGCCCACCCAACAAAGGAATACGTATTAGTCTCAGTTGGCTCTTTTGTCGGGCTTTCCGATGGCGCGACTGCATCATTACCGGTGCGTACCCAGTCTCGTTTCAACAACTCTGAATCATTAAAGAACGAAACCTGAAACTGTGTTGTGCTTCCAGTGTTCCCAGCAAACTGCTCTAAGGCTCCCACTCTGGATTCAAGCTGCTTCACCCATGCATTCATGTCGATGCCATCCAGAGACAGTTTGTAACAAATCAGCTTCCAGAGGTCAGAAATCTCGACAGCGTTCTGCACATTTGCCACTTTGCCAAAAGCAATACCGCCACCACCGTACAACAGATCCATCACTGCCTGTGCAGTGCTTAACCGCAATGATTTTGTGATTGTGTTCAGGTCATCGGAAACAGTAAAATCAATCCCGTATGTCGATTCCGTGCTTGCCGCAACAATCAGTGAACCGCTCTGCGTATAGCTGTCGAGCTGATCGAACTCCGTAGTTCCTTCTGGATGACGGATTGTCAGTTTTTTGCTGTTTTGGTTATTGATGGACGTAATCGCAACTGCCCAATCAATCCTACAGTGATCCCCATTGTCATTTGCAGTGCCGTCACTATCGCATCTGTGGATAGATGCTGTTGGTAATGATGGAACTGCATAACTTACGATAGGAATGGTTATTTTTTGAACCAACAAATTATAATAGCCACCCGTAACATGAACACCTACTGTTGTGCTTGCCCCAGACGCTGGTATTTTCAATTCAACGCTTACCGATTGATCTGCTGTTGACTGATTGATGACAGTCGAATAACCCTCTCCAAACTTATAATAGCGATATCCAACCATCGCCCCATAGCTTGACACGCAAGAAATAGCCAATGTCATTGTGCTTGCCACATTCCGAAGCAATACACCGTACTGTTCATACATGCCAGTTGGGTCAGTCAGGCTCCATGTCGGAGTTCCATACATACTCAAATCGTCCGTGCCCTTATATTCCACATCTCCACTCACCAAGCGTCTTGCAACCAGGATTTCATAGTCAGAATCACTTGGATCAGTAACTCTTAATTCTGAGTAAAATGAATATGTGGTAAACTTATCACTTTCACTTGTTGGCAATGGATGTCCCGGACAGAAGTATAAATACTGCGTGTTTACCCCTGATGTTTCGTATGGAGGATTTATGCTTCTAACGATATTGTTTGACGGATAAAACCTCACATCGTCACTGCCCCGTTTCAACACTGGACTCAGATATGTAAATCTATAAACAGTTCCTATTGGAGCGGTAAATCTATTTATCCCGTTTGCATAAAAATGAGTGGGAGGCGTTATGCTCTGATAAAACGGAGCATAACTTGTAAGTGTCTTCCACGGGTCTGACCCATGAGATCCACCACGG
>Ga0326512_10001896_pt1 | contig 15714 bp, 18 predicted proteins | sample 1_2617_0518_D_FD_203652 | JGI IMG/M metagenome (GOLD analysis project Ga0326512, IMG submission 203652) | Bovine rumen microbial communities from UC Davis, California, United States - 1_2617_0518 | ecosystem: Host-associated > Mammals > Digestive system > Stomach > Rumen | place: USA... | reverse complement strand
AGATAATTTAATAAAAGTGCTGCAGAAGTATATCCATCACAATCACTATCAACCTATACAAAAATTTTATCATTGTTTGAGATATGTTTAATAAGTAATTTTACTCCTTCTTCCATATTCTTTATAGAGGCAGGATCTATCAAATCTTCAGCACTTGTATTTAAATAATGATAAAGATTTTGTGGAGTAATTCCTCTGTTAGCAAACACCTGTTCAACCGCACTTAAACTCAACGTTTCTTCTAGCGGGAGCAATGATGCTTTTAGTTGATATTCCATATGAATTCAACCTCCTTTCATTAGAATCACTCCTTTTTTTGCATATCTTTTAATTCTTTAAGAGTTTTTAATGCTTTTACTTTTTCTATATATCGTTTCTTAGGATTAGGCTGATTAAATTCAACTATTTTCTTTGTAACTTGCAATAATATATCAGCATTGTCTTCAGCGCGCTTTTTAAATAAAGCAAGCAAATTTACAATATCAGTCACATATTCAGAAATTACTAAAAGAGAATCTGAATATTGCTTATCTTTACTAAAAGTTGATAGAAAATTAAAAGCATCCATAACTTCTTGCTAATTATGGCTCATAGCCTTTTCATCAATAGGATAGTATTCTTCCATTATAAAAATATCCTTTCATTAAATAATTTTAAAAATATATCTTTACCTTTATCTATCGGACTATCTTTATATTCTGTATATAAATGTTTATCAAATATAAAAGATAAAGTTACGATTGTTTTATATTTGTCATTCATTTTAATTAACTTTTTAGTTAATCTATGAAATTCATCATTTCCAATTTGTTCAAACTGTCTATCAAAAGCAATTATTATTTCAGTTACACCTAATTTTAATAAAAGATCCATTTGATAAGAACTTACGCTTGAACCGCAACAAGCTACAGAAATATCATTTTCAATTCCAAAATATGTTTGATATAATAAACAACTTTTTTCACCTTCAAATATAATTGCTTTTTTCATTATTTTTATATTATTTTGAGAATGATTATAATTATATAAATTCATTCCAAGAGGATGACGATATATAATATTGTTTATTTTTATTGGGCGATATTTTCCATATTGTTCTGCATCATCTTTTACAATAGTCCGGCCGCGTAAACCTATAAATCTTCCATGTTCATCATAATGTGGAATACTAATTTGATTTCCTCCTGGATAATAGCCAATATTACAATTTCTTATAGCTTCTTCAGAAATACCTTCTTTTATCCAAGGCCAGATTCTTACATTATAATTCATATGGGAAATAATAGAAGGGTCATATGTTTTAAGAACAACTTCAGCTTGTTGTTTTAAATTTAAATGAATATTATCTATTCTTTCATATTGAGACAGAAGATACCAATCTTCAAGTTTATCTTCTTCTTCTTCAACATAAACTCCATTTATATGAAAATAATTCGCAACCCATCTAACGGCATCATTGAGGTCATATTCTTCATGCCATTGAATTTCTGCAACTTTTCTTACAAGTTCATAAACATCAAAATAACTATCACACTCTGTATAACATCTAAAGAGCATTGAATTTTCATAAAAGTAAAGTTTACGACTGCCTTCTCCTGCTGGATTATGACAGATAGTATTTGAGAGAATCCCAAAGTTTGTATATTCGGGATTCCCTCCAAATGTATTCAAAATATCAAAGATGTTATCAAGAGTTAAACTTTCCTTAATTTCATCTTTGTTATAATCAATCATCCTGCAATAACCACCTTAATACAATAACCAATAAGACCCATCTGATCATTTACATAATCACAAAGCCACTTTTGAGGATCAATACCTTTTTCTTTTCCTCTACGAAGATCAAGAATATCTTCTGCCATAGCACGACCCATCTGGTATTCAATCAGCCCTCTATGACCCTGCCACTCTTCGACAGAACGAGGAATTGGCTGATGCTTACGCTCAAGCTGTTTTCTCATAGAAAACTTATCAGTCTTTTTATTTCTTCTTTTCTCTTTTGTAATTACAGGATTTCCATCTTCCCATTTAATCTTATAATTTTTGCGATGATATGCCGCGCTGCTTGTAGCCTGTTCGTTAACTTCACCCTTAAAAACGTTTCCAATTTTTCTTGCCATTTTAAAAAGCTCCTTCTTCTTCAACTAAAATTTTTATATCATCAATGTTAATTAAATCATAATTGTATGTCGTACAAAACATAGGTTGAATACGACAGGTTCCTAAATCAGCTTTACACCATAAATATACTCCTTTATATCTTCCTCTTCTGTTTTTATAAACTGACATTTTAATACTAGGTCTATCAAAAACATTAGCTTGTAAAATTGGTTCAAGAGCATCTATATCTGCTTGAGTTGTTTGTAATAAAATTGCACCATAGTCAATTTTATCAGCGATTGCTTTTGCACCTCTTAGTAAATTTTGATCTGGAGTTTCACTTGTTGTATAATCAGCATTTAACTAAGTTGCACTCATAATAAAAACTCCATATTGATTACATATATCTTTAAGTTTTGTAGATAACATAAAAAGAATATTATCTTCTCTTAATCGAACTCCACCACTTCTCCTTGTTATTTCTTCAAGGATTTTGATACTGGTGTGGATATAATCATGAAAAACATATTTAATATTATGATCTCTAAGATTTTTCTTGATAGTGTTTTCTACATCTTGGAGGGAGAAATCTGGGAGTTCTTCTATGAAGATTGGGGAATCTTTAAGAATACTGGCAGCTTCTTGGACTCTTTCATCTTCGTCTCCTTCATAAAAATTGTTAATAATATGTTCCTCATTTACTCCAGAAAGAAAAGCTAACATCATAGTTTGGATTTCTCCAATCTCTTGTTCTGTAGTAATAAAAAGAGTTGGTTGAGCAGCGCCAGTTTTCATCCATCCAAAAGTATCATCGTAAATTTTATTACATCCTATATAACAACAATCTGCAATCATTGAACGAGTCTTTCCAATACCAGTTGCCGCAGAACGTAAATAAAACTTTTTAAGTCTTGCCCCACGAGTCACCGCATTTACAAACGGTCCATAAAGCGGCACACCAACTTCAGGATGATCTTTAAATCCCTGAATTAATTCAAAAATTCCTTTTCCTGCTGGAGATGCTTCTCCATACCCCTGATCTACATATTTATAACGAATATTTTCAATTTTTTCATCTATCTTATCTGCAAGTTCAATTAGAGTTGAATTGTCCAGAAATTGTTCTTGCATTTCTTTTTTCTTTACATCGAGAATATTATCATAATCATATATATCAGATACATCAATCCCATATCTGTCATATGCTCGAAGTAAAGTCATTTTCTTTAATCTATTGTAATAATAATCAAAAGTTAAATTATTAGCATTTTCAGAAACTTTTAACAACCATTCTTCACCTTTTTCTGCTTGATAAACTCCCAAACTCTTTGGCTTAGATGAAAGAAAGTCATTAATATTCTGAAGTGTAATTACTTTAGCTCCTAATTCATGAACTTTATAAATTGCTCCATAAACAATTCTATGAAATTCATTTGAAAAATCTTCTTCGGTTACTAAATATTTATCATCCATATCAAGTAAAGTTGGATCATTAAAAACACATCCAATTACTTGTAATACTGCTGTTGTATCATAATATTTTGCCATTAATTATCCTCCTCAAAAAATGTGAATAATTCTCTTTTTTTCACAGTAGTTTGAGGAATTGGAATATGTATTTCTTTTACGTCTTTTTCAATTTCCCCAACTTTTTTATTTCTTGTTCTTGCTTCTCCAATTTTCTTATAATATTCTTCAGCTTTATTGTATACATATGGGACTATTCCTAAAGTATTATAAGTCATAGAAATAGGATGCCGAGTTACTTCATAATAATACTATAAAGCATGATGAATTCCTTTATAAGTATAATTATATTTAGGTCCAAGATACATTTTAAGTTGTCTTGCTATCATGGGATAATTAGCTTGTTTATTCCATAATTCATCAATATAATTTCTTAATTGAAGTTCATCAAGATTTTGTTCTGATTTTTCAATTTCAGATTTACTAACTATTCCCTCTACATTACGCTTTTCGGCACACTTTTTGTGAGCATACCGTTTTGCCGCAACCTAAACAAAGGGAAAAATATCTCTATCAAATCGTTCACCACAATAGGGGCATTTAACAATATGAGCTATACAAATTCCCCCTTTCTATTATATATTATATCATATAAAGTAAAAAAAATCAACTCAAGGATGTGTATCCTTGAGTTGAAAATAATCATTTAAACGTATCTTTTAATTCTGTAACAACCAAGAAAAGAAGTTCTGCCTGTTCGGGCTGCAAGTTCTGAACTTTCTTACCTTTCCCAAGGTATTTATCTACGATTGCCACGATACGTGGTCCAACTTTCGGATCTTTGTTCATAAGCTCTCCAGTAATGGTAGAGAACTCTTCTTTCAAAGCATCAAAATTATATTCAGTCTTTTCAGCCAACTTTTCTTTTTCATTGGTTACATATTCACCATTGTGTTCCTTAGCTTCCTCTTCGATTGCATCACTTACTGCTTTAATCAAATTCTCATAAGTAAATGTAATCTGAGGTTTAATATACTTAAATCGACCTCCACAAGCAATACTGTCATCTTTTGCACGGAGAGTCAAAACTGACATATCATTACCTTTGACCTGATGAGCATAACCATAAATATCTGCCATACCCTCAATAGTCTGTTTAGCTTTCTTACCAGGAATTGCAGGTCTAATTACCATATGAGAATTACCATTCTCATCTTCTTCTTGACCTTCACTAGCATGTCCAATAAAGAAAACGGCATATCCAAGTTGAGTCAATCCTCTAAATACATTATTGAACTCAGATGTAAATGAACTCCATCCTTTACCATAAGCAGCGTCACCAAGCTGATCAATATCAAGCTGATCACATACATACTGTTGACACATTTCAGAAGCAATATCAATAGTATCAACAATAACTGCTTTATACATTTTCTTTACATCATCAGATTTAAGCTGACGATAAACCATAAGCATTTCGGCCCATGAAGTAATATCAACTGCTTTCACTCCTGGAAGTGCATTATATCCTTTTTCAAAAGCAAGTAACAGTGCATCTGGCATCTAAACTGCAAGAGTTGTCTTTCCGGTTTTAGGAGCGCCATAAATAAATGTAATATATCCACTTAAATCTCTACTTACTTTATGCGGTTCAATCTGTGTTAAATCAATCAATCCCATATTTCATCCTCCTACTTGCCGAGAGGGTATGATTAAAAATCATACCCATCAGCTGCACTACTAGTTGCGGTATTTGCTGCTTTACGAGAAGCTGCATACTCATCCTGACGTTTCTTAATTCCTGCCAGATAAGTATTACGATTTTCCATCGCTTCTTTCATCTCTGCAGCAGTAATTGAAGACTCATCATCCCAAGGATATGGAGTTCCTTTTGCCCATGTTACCATGAACTCTCTACGAGAAGATCTTGTTTCAACGACATCTGCTTCTCCGAAAGCACTTTCCTCTTCTTTTCTTCTCACGATAGTAGAGTTGATCTGAGTTCCACGAACTTCTGTGAATACAGGATTCTTATTAGAAATTCCAAGACTTTCAAAATATGCAATAGCCTTCGGATTATAAACTACATACTCTACAGGAAGAAGTTCTTTTCTGAAGTTGAAAATTGCTCCACCAAGAACTGCATGCTCCTTAATCTCACGATCCGGATCAGCTTCTACAACCTTAAACTTTGTAATAACCATATCTGTCGCAAATGCGGCACGATCGGCTTCTTTCTCCTTTAACTCCTCATCGGGCTTCTTAATATGGATAAATCCGCCCTCATTTCTCTTTGTGCTAACCAGCTCCATCTCACCATCCTGACTATTACGATCAGAGTAAAACTCATTCAATGCAATAGCAGAGTCGATATCGAGCTTAGTAGCTTCCTCTCCTACTTCCATATAGGTCTTATATTTACCGGCGATAATATCTTCCATAATCTGCCAGTTTCCATTTTTCTTTCCAGAACTTCCAAAAGTAGGAGTTACATATGTAAAATGAACATCAACAATGTTCTCAATCGCATTATCAGTTGCTATTTTAATAACACCTGCAATATATTCAGTACCAGGATTCTTTGAAGTCTCTCCTGTTACTTTCTTCTCCAGACTATGCTCATACAAATATCCTTCGATGTGTGTCGCATTTTTCATTGATTTCTTCATGTTTTAATTTCTCCTTAATCTTCTATTACTTTATTTTTTCCTTTTTCAGTTAAAGCATAAACCACTGGATCTTGACTTACTTTTTCAACATAACCATCAGTTACAAGTTTCCGAATCGCCCCAGAAACTCTTCGAGATGTCATAAACAATCCTTCAGCAATATCCTTTGCTTTCTGCTGCGGCTTATCAGAAACTGTGTCCTGAAGATACTTCAAAATAAGTTTCCCATTATCAGTAAATTCAGGTTTTTCTTTTTCAGTAGTGAGCATTTCCCAATAATCTCTTGCTCCCGCTGGCCAATCTTCTAAATCAATCTGTTTCGTTGCATCTCTTACAAATTCGATAAATTCTGACTTGTTACTCATGAAATTTACTCACTTTCTTTATTTTATATAAATATTATACCATTTTTTATTAAAAAAATCAACAGTGAGCATCTTTTTATTCGGGATCGATCTTATAAGTGATTAAATCTTCGGCATATGGGAGAGTTTTTATCCAATCACAAAAACTATGCCACTCAGTAAGACGATGTTTTGCTCTCCATTTATAAATATTACGAAGAATTTCGTAATTTAAAGTTACTGTTCTCTTTTGGAGATAACCTTCTGGGAGCCAACGAACAAGTTCCTTCCAATAACGCTTATCTTTTGTTTCAAGATATTTTTGACGAAGTTTTTCTAAAAAGAACATATGATCTTCAATATGATCTTTTATTTCATAATCTACTGGAGAATCTCCATTATCATTAGTCCAAAAGACAAGATCTGGATTAAAATCTTCGATTTCGAAATTATCAACGTCAATAGGATAACTTGTAAGTTTATGCATTGTAGAACAACTATTTGCTACAGTTCCTACTTTATAAGTATCAAATTCTTTCCACCAATAGAAAGGAGCTGTTATATCTACAGATACAATGATTTGACGAAGGAATTTACTATGAACTGGGCCACCACTAATCAACTGCTGTGCAAGTCTCATATCGTTTGGACCAATATATGCCCAAGTACCATGTTCATTATCTTTATTCCATCTGATACCCTGTCGAATTAGCCAATCTTGAAGTTCATCAATTTCATCTTCAGCTTCTTTAATAGCTTCTGGATCTTCAGAATTTCTCCAATCAGGATTTCCGTAATATTCCTCAGCAATATCCCATCCATCATCATTTGGCTCATATGAAAAAACTCCAAAAGAACTATCAGCTTTATTCCAAGAGTCATAAGGATTTCTCATGCCACGAAAGGCACCTTCAAAATTAAAAACTTCTGTATTTTCAAATTTCATAAAACTATCTCCTTATTTGCTATAAAAATCATACCAGTCTGAGCAATTACGACAATATCTTTCAAAATTATTTATTTTTAATGCTTTACAGCTTAAACAATGAAGAATTTTTTCGGTTTCTTCTCTCGTATACTGTGGCCCATAAGTATAGTTTGGATCTTCATCAAATGCTTTTTTTCGTAAATAATAATTCTAATACCTTGAATCCGTTTCATCCATTGGCTTATAAGAAGTCAATCCATAATTAGAATTTTCATCTATAAATAATGAAATTCCTTGACCTTCTCTCTTTATCATTTTATACTATACCCGAATTCCTTTGCTTTATAAAAATTCTACCAATAATCTTCCTACTCATTGAGCCTACTTCTTTCACACTCTTCAATTATTTCAAATGTAAAATTTTCAACTCCAAATTGTTTCATAGCAGGATAAAGTTTATTATTAATTGGAGTTTCTGCCCCAATTCCTCTTTTAATATGTGTTTTCCAACGATCTGCAATATTTACAGCCTATCCGACATAACACATCTAATTTTCAATATTCGTTATTTTATAAATACCAGTATGAATACCAGTACCCACTACACGACCAATAAGATCAGTATAAGGTTTCTCATAATAAACTTTCCAAATAACTTTATTTAATGGTTCTGGATTTCTTAAATAAGGAGTAATTTCTCTTAACTTCATAATTTCAGAAATATCTTCATCAGTTAAACAAAGTCTATAAAAATCTTTCTAATTTGCTGCTTCAAATATTCTTTTATTTTCTTCAACCGCGCAATCCACTTTAGATTGTTCATGGTCAAGAATCATTTTTAAATCATGAATTTTATCCTGTTCTTCAATTATTTGAAGGTTGTATTCACTAATAATATCTTCAGCAGCCTAATTATATTCTTTTATAAAAGCATTAAAAGTTTCTTCTTTTATTTGCTCTATTTCTTTTAACTTATTTTCAAGTTCATTTTCAGCAGTTTTAAAACACTGTCTTTTATATTTTTCAGCAGCTTCCTAAGCATCATTTTGTTGCTTTAATAAATAATCAGCCCAAAATTTTGCCGTTTTTTCATTCTCTTCAAGAGCTTCTTTATTTATTTTTAATTGCTCTTTTTGCCATTCAATTTCTTTATTTAATTGATCTCTTTGTTTCCAAAGATTATCATTTGATTTTTGAGTAAATTCATCAATTTTCTAAGTAGCTTTTAGCTTGGGTCTAAGATATAAATAGCACCCCAGGCTACTACCCAAGCAAATTAGAATATAAAATAGAATTTGATTCATAATTCAAAAAATGGGAGTAGATTTACATCTACCCCCAAACTATATCATATCTTATAAATTATTCCTCTTCAGCATCAGGATCGAAAGCCATGCCTGCTGGGGTCAGGGACAGAAGCTTAACTGCCTTATGGGTTCCATCCTCAAGCTCAACCTCAGCTGGTGTACGAACACCAAGGCCCTTGCGCTGAATAGCAGAAGTAAAAATACCATCAACAGATCTCTTCTCAAGACCAAGTGCTGCAGCAACATCAGCTGCGGTCAGATCTGTACCATTATTAGCCTTCAAATACTCAAATACTTTTCTTGAATTTTCTTTCATCTTTGCCATGATTGTAATCTCCTTTAGATTAAAAAATTTTTTTGTTTTGTTTTTTGTAATTTGATTATATCATAAAAAAAATAAATAGTCAAGAACTTTTTTCTTTTATTTCATTTTGTATCAATTCATCTAATATCATTATGTCTTCCAAGGAGGTAATCCGGCTACTCAATTTCATTATTTTCTGTTTCAATTCTCTTTTTCTCTCCGGATCGCTAGACTTTTGAAGATCAATTTCGGCTTGCGCTATCTGGGAAGCCACATTTTTAAGTTCTTTTTTCTTCATTTTTTCTATTCCTTTTTTATTACATTTTTATAATATCATTTTTTTATTTTTTAGTCAATAAACTGCGCTTTAAAATCAGCTTCAGTAATGATTGGAATCCCGTATTCTTTAGCACTTTTATTCTTACTAGAATCCGAATTTATATCATTATTGATTAGATAATCTGTTCGTTTACTGATACTACCAGTTACTTTACCGCCACGATCTTCAATAGCTTTTTGTAATTCATTTCTATTTTTAAATTCAGTCAAGCGGCCAGTAATTACAATAGTTTTTCCATTAAGAGTTAAAGATACATCTTCTTTTTCCTCTTGGATAATAGTTAAATATTCATAAATTTTATTTGCTTCAGTAAAATCATAATTCCATAAAGCTTCAGTTTTACTTTCTGCAAAACCATCCCATTTCATAAAATCAAAATGAGTTAAACATTTATTTCTAAATTCTTCATAATCTTTAATTTTTGTACAAATATCTTTTGATACTGTACTACCAATTAATGGTATTCCAAGAGCAGAAATAAATTTATCTAATGTTGTAGTTTTAGCTTGCTCGATTGCATTTAAAATATTGGCTACTGACTTTGCGCCGAAACCTGGCTTTTTACCCCATTCCATTTTATAATTATGAAGCTCAAAAATATCATGCAAATCATGAAGCCAATCCCACTCAAGAAGTTTTTCTATTGTAGCCTTAGAAAGTCCTTTTATATCAAGACCTTTTTTTCCTACAAAATGATCAAATTGATTTATAATTTTTCCTGCACAATTAGGATTCGGACAATATAATTCTTTTACATCGCCATTAGCTTTAATTTTAACTTCTTCTCCACAAATAGGACATTTTTCTGGAAGTGGAATAATATGATCGGGTTTTTCATTTGCTCTTTCTGCTTTAGAAATTTGCGGAATTATCATGTTGGCTTTAAACACTTGAACCTCTTGTCCAACAAAAGGAATGCCAAGTAATTCTTCCATAACACTAAGATTATGAAGACTTGCTCTACTTACAGAAGATCCATCCATTTCAATAGGTTTAAAAATTGCAACAGGAGTTAAAACCCCAGTACGGCCCATCGTCCAATCTATATCTTCAAGAGTTGAAGAAAATAATTCATCATAAAATTTATATGCAAGTGCATTTTTAAAATGATGAGTAGTTTGCCCTAAAGATTTTCCATATTCAATATTATCAAACTTAAATACAATTCCATCAATAGGATAACTTTTTACTCTTGCTTGATCTTTAATATTATCAATGACTTCTTGAATATTGAAACTAAAACTAGTAGGAACAACTTCAAATCCTAATTCCTCAAGTTTTTGTAATCTATTAGAAAATAATTCTAAATCTTCAAACCCCTTAATCATATCCCAAGCAATAAATTTAAGATTTCGTTTTGCACATTCTTGAGAATTAAGAAGTCTAATACTTCCTGCGGCAAAATTTCTTGGATTTTTAAACCATCCTGCAAAATTATTAAAATTATCGTAAGTGGAAATTATTTCTCCATCAACAACTAACTCATCTTTATAATCAATTTTCTTAGGAATATTATTTACAACGAGAGCATTATGAAAAATATTTTCACCTACAACTCCATCTCCACGAGTTTCTGCAGATGTTAATTTACCATCAACATATCTTAAAGAACAGGTTAACCCGTCCATTTTTGCCATTGCGACGTAATCTTGATCGTTTAAAAAAGTTAAAACATCAAATAAATCTTTTGTTTTATCAAGAGAAAGCATTGGATGATTATGCTCAACCTTTTCCAATTTATCAACTATTTGATAAGTTTGTCCCATTGGTAAAACTCTCTGAGTTGGAGAATTCGGGAATATAATCCCAGAATTATCCTCCAACACTTTAAGTTCGAAATATTTTTTATCCCATTCGGCATCCGATACAGTAGGATGCCCCTCTTCATATTCTTTTGTGCGAGCATTTAACCAGCTAACTAACCCTGATACTTTATTAAAATCATCTGTCATATTTTTCTCCTTATACTTTAGATACTGCTTGCACTACAGAACCTTTTATTAATGTATTACCAGTTGCGGCTCGACTTGCCTTGGGAATATCCTCGGCAGCAATGCATATGGAGTTTGTTGTTCCGGCAATTAAAACAAAATCTCCATCAGAAATTAAACTTCCTCCAACTAAATATCCATTAGCATTCCCGCATTTATAAACCAAGAGTCCTTTTCCTCCCCTAGCCTGATCTGGTAATTCTTCAACAGCTATGGTCTTTCCAAGTCCTGAGGACGCGAAGATTCCCAATCTATCTTTGGGATCTCTACGACACAATGCTGAAACAACAATATCGCCTTCATTTAAGTTGATTCCTTTTACTCCTACAGTATTTCTTCCAGTTGCTGAAATTTGTTTACTGTTAAATCTTATACCATATCCATCTTTGGTAAGAAGAATAATATCTTCATCATTTACAAGCTGAACGGCGACTAACTCATCACCTTCACGAAGTTTAATTGAAGAAATACCAGTTTTACGTTTTGTTTCTGTATATTCTGAAAGTTCTGTCTTTTTAACTATACCATTTTTAGTAATAAACATGATATATTTAGGTGTATTTTCCTGCTTATATAATGAATAGATAAGACTCGGCTCTTCGTCCATATCCATTGCAATAAGAGATTTAATAGATTGCCCCTTACTTACATTTGTTCCTTCTGGAATTTGATCAACAATAAGACGATACATCTTACCTTTTGTTGTAAATACCATAAGAGAATCAACTGTATTTGTTCTAATAAGTGCTGAAGTAATATCTCCTTCAGTTTTTACACCTTTGCCATTTCTTCTTTGCGCTCTAAAACTATTATGAGGAATACGTTTAATTAAACCATCTTTACTCATTACGACTACACATTTTTCAGGTTCAATATAAACTTCTTCTTCTTTTACAGGCTCAATATAAGTAATGGTTGTTCTACGAGCATCTCCATACTTATTTTTTAAACTCTCAAAAAGTTTCTTTAATTCCGGATAAGGATTTTCACAAATGAGAGTTAATTTTTCCATCTCAACAAGAAGGGCATCATACTCTTTTTGAATTTCAATTCTTTCAAGATTAGCTAATTTTGCTAATTTCATATCAAGAATTGCTTTTACTTGTGGGTCACTAAATCCATATTTGATTTGAAGAGCTTCTTTCGCTTTTGCAGCACTTTCAGACCCCTTAATCATTGCAATAATATTATCAATATCTTCAAGTGCTTTTAGAAGTCCTTTAAGAACATGCGCTCTTTCAGTTGCCTTTTTTAACTCAAACATACACTTTCTTACAAGAACATCTCTTTGATGCTCTATATAATTTTCAAGTAGCTGTTTAAGATTTAAAAGGCGAGGCTTTTTATCCACAAGGGCAACGTTATTAAATGAATATGTATCTTCAAGTTGCGTTTTTTTATATAACTTCGCAATAATCGGTTCCGCAGAGACCCCCTTCGCCAATTCGATGACAAAGCGAACGCCTTCGCTATTAGTCTCGTCTCGAATCGCTGAAATGCCGTTAATTTCTCCGGTTTCGCATAACTGATCAATATCCACGATAAGTTTCTCTTTGGATACTTTATACGGTATGCTATAAAATACGATTTTATCGCCGAATTTGTCTGATTCGATTCGATACTCCGCACGAACTCTTGCACGTCCTTTTCCTGTAGCATATGCGTCAAATAACTCATTTTTATTTACTAAAAGTCCTCCTGTCGGGAAATCTGGGCCAGTAATGAAATTTAGAAGATCTTTTATGCTACAATCTGGATTATCAATCATATGAATTGCTGCATCCATAACCTCATTAAGATTATGTGGAGCGAAACTACATGCCATTCCAACAGCAATACCAGTTGTTCCATTTATTAAAAGATTAGGTAACTTACCAGGAAGATAAACAGGCTCCTGTTCTTCATCTGTATAAGCATTTACCCAATCAACTGTATTCTTTTTAATATCTGCAAGCATCTCTTCACCCATTTTTGAGAGCTTACATTCTGTATATCTTTGTGCCGCAGGTTCATCACCATCCCTACTTCCATTATTACCATGAAAGTCAATCAATGGATAACGCATATTCCAAGGTTGAGATAACCATACTAATGCGCCATAAATAGAACTATCACCATGAGGGTGAAAACGTCCCATTGTATCTCCAACCGGCTGTGCGCACTTAACAAATTTCTTATTATTTGTAAATCCTTTATCGAGCATATCCCACAAAATTCTTCGTGCGACTGGCTTTAAACCATCTTCGGCACTAGGTAATGCTCGATCAGTTATTACACTAACACTATAGTCCAAAAAACTTTGAGTGACTTCATTCACTATTGGAGTCTGAATTATGTTCTCCATATAAGTCTCCTTCTGTCAACATATTTACTTCTTTTACTGTTTGTCTATCTTTTGCTCTTCTCGCCATTCCATCAGCTAATTCATTCCAAAAATCTCCTGCATGTCCTTTTACTTTTCGGAGATCAATCCTCCAGCCTTGTTGCCATAGATTATAATAAAGTTTTATTAAATCAAGGTTTTCCGGAGTTTTTCCATCTGATTTGGTCCAATCGTTATCAGCCCATCGAAACATCCAATCTGTCAAAGTATTTACTGCATATGCACTATCACTATATACTATTGGATATTCCTCTGGTTTAAGTAATCTTTGATTTTTTGAATCCCAACCAAATTTTACAAACACATGAATAATGGCTTTTAATTCTTCTCTATTATTTGTTGTTTCTGTATCTCCTGCAGAAAAGAAATAAAGACCTATACCATCAACGTGTCCAACTACGCCGAAGCCACCTGTAGACAACGTCGATCCATTGCCACTACAGGCGCCATCAACGTAAAATATCATTTTAAATCATCCTCCATAAGAGATTCGATTGTCATTCCGTCTAATTTAATCATAATATTATTTTGAGGAAACATTTCTGATAAATATTTACCCCATTGAGAAGCTACATCTATATCCACTTTATTAGGATCAATTGTTAAGAATATAGTTTCACCTTCTTCAGGTTTAAAAGCACTTAACATAACTTCTTTGTCAAATAACTTAACAGTTCTTTCTTCTTTAGACATCTACATTTGCCCTCCAAGCATTTTCTTCAATAAACTTTTTACGGGGGGTAACTGCTTGTCCCATAAGATCATTAAAAGTTTGAGCAACTTCTTGAAGATCATCCATCGTAATAAGTTTTAAAGTTCTTGTTTCTGGATTCATAACAGTTTCAGCCATTTCTGAAGGATCCATTTCACCAAGACCTTTCATTCGACCGAGTTCAAAACTTCTTGTACAGCTCTTTCTAAATTGCTCAAGCTCTCCCTCGTCTTTGAGATACTTGAATTTAGTGCCCATAGTTGCTTTATAAAGGGGTGGTACGGCAGCATAGATGTATCCTCTTTCAATGAGTTCTGGAGCGAATTTCCATATGAATGTAAGGAAGAGTACGCGTATGTGAGATCCATCTACATCTGCGTCAGCTGTGATAATAATTTTTCCGTATCGCAACTTATTTTCATCTACAATGACTTTGCCATCCTTTACCTCCAATCCAAATGCATCAATCATGGCACTAATTTCTGCATTTCCTAATGCTTTATGTAAATCTACCTTCAAAGTGTTAAGAATTTTACCTCTAACTGGCAAAACGGCCTGAGTAGTTCTATCTCTTGCTTCCTTAGTACTACCTGCAGCAGATTTACCCTCAACAATAAAAACTTCACATTTCTTTCTATCCCGAGAACTTGCATCAGCCAAAGTTCCTGGTAATACAGCTCTCTTTTTAACATCCTGTTTTCTAACTGTTTCTTTTGCTTTCTTGGCTTTTTCTCTTGCCGTTCGCGCAAGTAAAGCCTTATCAACAATAGCTTTTGCATCATTAGGATGTGTTTCAAACCAATTTTTAAGTTCCTGTGAAGTAAGACGTTGAACCATAGTTCTTGCTTCACTACTGGAAAGAACTTCTTTAGTCTGACCAGAAAATACAGGATCTGGCATAATAAAACTTAACACAAGAGTTAATCCTTCTTTAAGTTCTTCACCAGTAAGATTAGTGTCTTTATCTTTAAGGAGTTTTTTCTCTCTTGCATATTCATTAATAGTCTGAGTTAAAGCTGTTCTAAAACCAGTTAAATGAGTACCACCTGTATTTGGAATTGAGTTTGTATAAAGTTTATATGTATCGGAGTAACTATCATTATATTCCATAGCAATTTTAACTCCGATTCTATCTTCTACTTTTTCAGCGTAAAAAACAGAAGTTAAAA
>Ga0326512_10001895_pt1 | contig 15716 bp, 30 predicted proteins | sample 1_2617_0518_D_FD_203652 | JGI IMG/M metagenome (GOLD analysis project Ga0326512, IMG submission 203652) | Bovine rumen microbial communities from UC Davis, California, United States - 1_2617_0518 | ecosystem: Host-associated > Mammals > Digestive system > Stomach > Rumen | place: USA... | reverse complement strand
GATCCGGCGAAAAGGAAACAAAGACTTGCAAAAGCATGAAAGGAGAAGAGGAAACAGAATGAGAGAAATGGTTGAAGTCGTTTTGTACGAGAACGGAGAGTATGAAGTGAAGGGAGCAGATCCGCACCACGCGACTCAGCACATGGTTGGAATGGATAGTAAGGGACGATTTGAATTATATTACTGTCCAAAAGATAAGTGGAAACGTTACCTTCTGAAACTTCTTTCGACAAAGGACATAGATCGGAAGATAAAGGAATTAAAGAAATATAAGAAAACTAGAGAAGAATTGAAGGCGAAGATCAAGAAGGAGTTAGGGTTATGACCAAAGATGAACAGACCATAGCGAATCTGAAGAAATTAAAATCCGTTTACAATGGCAGTTATGGAGCGGATATCGACAGGGCGATAAAGGCATTACAGGTTGAGCCACTCACAGACACAGAACAGCGGATATTCCTTGCGGCTATGAGCAGAGAAGAAAAGGTTTGTAAGGAAGTCTGCAAGGATGGTGATGGCATAGATTTAGTATTAGTTTGTCACAGGATTGAAAGAAAGGTGAAAAAGGCGATAGTTTGCATGAATGGGTGAGAATGGATAGCACTTCACTTGTTTTTAAAAATGTTGGAGCAAGATATATGTGGGTGTGCAAAAAAATGTGGTAAGACAACATTTTATCCCAATTACTAAAGCAGGAAAGTGAGGATAAGGAATGATTAGAGGCTATTACGTAAGAGATTTTTATATTTTACCAACAATTCTATTTCATGACGGTGATGGATTTTACAAATCATTAGAGATAGCATGGTTGAAGTGGTATATAGGTTTTTGTTGGAAAAATTGCTATTGTGCAAGAAAGAGGCGATAAATATGTGCGATTATTGCGAAGGAAAGAGAGCCTTTCAAGCAGAATATTGTGGGCAGGGTATAAAGACCATGAAAATGATGATCGGAGCGTTAACGGGGAACCGTGAGGAGAACGTTGCGCATATAAAAGACGGAATCTTGTTTGCCGATACATCAAGTGGAGAATATGCTGAACTAGGGTTTGAAATAAACTTTTGCCCTATGTGCGGTGAGAAAATAGAAAGCGAGGGAACTGATGCAGATAGTAATTGATATAGATGAGGAAACATTACAGGACTTATATGATAGTCGTTATGTATCGTCACACATTAAAGATGTTTTCAGAAGTGCTACACCACTCCAGAAAGGACATGGTCGGCTGATTGATGCAGATGCTTTGAAAACTGAATGGAAAAACGGCTTTCACAAAAAGATTGTAGACGCATTGATGGACGATGCACCAACAATCATAGAAGCAGAATCACACAGAATTGTTGATCTTAAAGAAGAATTTAAACGCTTAAACGCTTATAAGCGAAAAGGAGATAAAAGTATGGGCACAACAAACAATGAAGTATTTGAAAACGGATACGCATCCGGCAAGATTGATGGTTTCAAAGAAGCATGGAAACTAGCACAAGAAGTTTTCAACTCTGATTATGCAGAGAGTACGCTAAAAGAAATTTTTGGCACGTACTATACAGATGAAATTTTTGATCTTTCAGCCATTGAAGTTGCAACTAGAATTGAGGAATTCAAAAAGAAAATCAAAGTCGGTGACGTTGTTAAACACGGAAAATACGTCGGAGTTGTTTTGCAAAATGATGGCAATATTGTTCGCATATTAACCAAAGCCTCGATTAGAAGTGGCAACACTATAATTATGCCATTCCCCGTTAGCACTGTTACAAAACTTGCAGAAGCCGTTGAGTCGTTTTCTGATATGTTAGGAAAGGTCGCGTATGTCGATGAATAATAATGTTTTTGCACACGTTTATAGTAATGCAGAACTTTCTACGGTACATGCATATGATTTCTATCACACATGGAAACATTTAGCAACTTCTATACGAAAAACAGCAGCAGGTACCGCAGAAATAACAATGAAAAACAATGACGTTCATGTTTTCCTGTCGGATATTTTATATCCTAGGTGGTGTTGCGGAAAAACTTACTACATGGACGGAATTCTGTATCGCGGTGAATACCCATTTTATAGCAATAGATCAGAGGAGAAGAATATTGGACTTTTTGATAGGGAAATTGAAATTGATAAAGCCGGAAAAGAAGGTTATGAAGCAGCAATGGAAGAAGCACATTATGCCATGAATGAATTGTTCAATCTCGATTATGAGACAAGAAAAAGTATCTTTGGATCTGGGTTCGCAGATGAAGTTGTTAAGAATTACGATATTCGTACTATAATAGGAAAACTATACGCATATGAGCAGAAAAGTGTAATGATCGGGAAAGAATATATCCACACTGACAACAAACAAAAAGTAATCGTTACAGATATTTTGTCCTTACCCAATGTGAAATATGTTTATTTTTTGAATCGGTATGGCACATCGGACTATCTGCCCGAAAAGGAATTCGGTTGCAAATTCGAAGAGACAGGTAAAACATATCCAGAACTTGTTGCTTTTCTGAATAAAGTCGAAGGGAGCGAATCATGATCTGTAAACGTTGCAAGAATACATATATGTACATAAAAGAACACGAATGGAAAAATCTTTCGGGTATCCATTGTGTGCAATGTGGAAAATGGATCAAGTGGGCAACAGAGGATGAAAAACGGACACTTCCTGACGAAGCGGGTGCACGTAAGGCAATGAATGCACACCATCCGTTAGTCATTGAGAACAAGTACAAGGAGATCGAAAAGATCGTAAACAGCCCGGATTATTACACATTAGGGACACTTGACAAGATTGCAGAGGTGGTAAAAGGATGAAAGGTAATTGGATCACGTTTGAATCTGCTTCACCCACCGACAGAGGGAGCAGAATCCTTGTAAAGGCAGACAATATCTGTGAAGTAGACGAAATGACAAAACACAAGACGAGAGTTTTTGTACATGGTGGTACGTGGATTATTGTAAAAGGTGATTTCGACAGTGTTATTAAGCGTATTGCAGACGCGGTGGTGGACGTATATCCGAAGGGTGGTGTCTGAATGAGTCATACAGCATATATGACGGTCTTTATCTTCTTTTATATTTTGACCTGTGGCGTTTTCATATGGATCATCCATATTATCGAAGATAGTATTAACAAGGGAATCAATGAGTATTATCATAAAACCATAAGAGAATTTGAGAAATCACGCGCAATGATAGCAAAGTTAAGCAATCATCAAGAAAAACACGATGTAATGATAGAGGATTTAAGATTGACATTAGAAGAACTGATCGAAAAGGAAAAGCGATTAACGTTTGATTCTACTGATCCTGGATATCACAGAGAACTGCTAAAAGCATTAACAGAACTCAAAGATATCAAAGACCGTGAGAAGAAACTGAACGAAGAAATTGAAGAGATTCTGCAAACTTGTGATCAGTAATAAAGAAGGGAGATTGAACATGACAATCTTACAGAAAGTTGAGCGGAAACTATCGCTCGAAATGAAGAAACAACAAGACTTGCAGTACACGTCAGCAGCTATGGTTCTGAAAAACAATTTCGGATGGGAGACTCCAAAGATCAAGGAACTTTTTGTTGTTTCCGGCAAAATCTGGGACGAATGTGGTGCAGACCCAAACAAGTCTGTTCTGTCTATGTTAGACGATGAGACAGGCGTTGTTATGACTCTCGAAGATGGTAAATGCTATGACGAGTATGACTTCCTTGCAGAAAGCCATCCTAACGCCGTGTGGCGTATCACACCAGGGTATTTAGTTGCTATCCGCAATGCACAGATTAAATGGTGCGGAGCGTGTGTTCTTGGAGCACTGTTTCTTGCACTCCACAGGTTCGACGGGTGGGACTATGTGCGACTCATGGACTTCCAGGAAAAGATCGACACGATGCAGAGAGAGTACAATTACGACACGAAAAAGATGCTTTCTGATGCAGAAGACAAGGCCGGAATCAAAATGTTATGGGGCGGCAAGTAAAAGAAAGGAGAAATATTATGACAAACATGGATATTGAGCAGATCGAAAATCAGAACGAATTCTGTAGAATATTAGCAGAAAGAGTTGCAAATGATTGTGAAAACGTCACGAAAAACGCTACATGGTACGGGAAAAACAAAGACGTTGCATATATCTCCGGCCATCACAGATTGCGGAGTGACATTACAAGGCTTCGTAGAGAACTGCGAAATCTTTCGAATATGTTATTAAAAAACTACTAAAAACGGAAAGGAAATACAAATGGCAGAAAAAAGATATTATTGGTTAAAGCTGAAGACGGATTTTTTTAGGCAGAAGGAAATTAAGAAATTACGAATGATTGCTGGCGGTGATACATATACAGTAATCTACTTAAAAATGCTGCTTTATTCGATTGAAAACGGTGGTTTTCTGTATTATGAAGGCGTGGACGAAAGTTTCGAGTCGGAACTTGCGCTCGCTCTGGATGAAGATACAGACAACGTTAGGATTGTTGTGTCGTTCCTGTTGAGAACTGGACTTATGGTTGCTACGGATTCTGATACATACAGACTTGAAAAAGTTGGCACGATGATAGGATCGGAAAGTGCGTCGGCAGAGCGCGTGAGAAGGCTTAGAGACAAACAGAATGCAGAAAAAGCGTTACATTGTAACGTTACTGTAACGCCTGTGTTACGGCCATGTAACGGAGAGATAGAGATAGAGAAAGATATAGAGAAAGAAAAAGAAAAAGAAACTAAGAAAAAGAAAAGCGTTACATTCGTACAGCCTTCTGTGGAAGAAGTGATGGAGTATTGTCGTTCTGTAGGTAGCAGAGTTGATCCAGAAGCCTTTGTAGCGTTTTATGAAAGCAAAGGATGGTTAGTAGGCAATGCAAAGATGAAATCATGGAAAGCCGCTATTGTTACGTGGGAAAAGAGAAACCACTTGAAGAGAGTAAAGCCGAAAACAACTACTACACAGAAACCTAATGAAACAACTACACAGAATATTGATCTCTGGAATGACTGAAAGGGGAACAAGCTATGAAGTACGACGAAAGACTTGATAAAGTGATTGACAAGTACGTAAAGGTTCTTGTTCATGGAATCTGGATCAGAGGACACGTTAGAAGACTTGACCTTCCGGCACACAACAGAATTTTGTATCAGCTTGAAACTTGCACAGGGTTCGTTGAACTTGATCCGGCAGAGGTAAAGGAAGTTGAGTGGGCATAATAATAATCACAGAAAGTTGGTTTTCCAGGATAATTCCATAAAACGTTGGTGCTGCTCATCACATAATCATCCAGAAGGGTGGTCATGGTGGAAACGGAACGTGAGGAAGAAAACTAGACTAAAGCTAAAGGAGATAAAAGATGATCGTTATTGCGATTGCAACGGCTGCCGGATTTGTTGCCGGAGTGTTAGTGGGAATGATGATTAAAGTTGAGTAATACAGAAAAGGCCGCCGATAAACTTCGGCGGTTTTTTTATTAAAAAATGCTTTACAAGTAGTCTATTATGTTATAACATAGTCTTATCAAGTAGAACGAAAGGAGATACAACATGAAGAGAAAAGACTTTCCAGTCAGATCGTTGCCGGAGATTGCTGATTCACACGTTATGGCTTCAGAACTTGTGAAAAGCATCTGCAATGAAACTTATGCAACAGAAGATGAAGCGTGGGACTTTGTGAAAGATAGGGCGAAGAAAATGGATGCAGCAACTATTTATTACTTCGCAAAGAAATCGTTTGTGAACAGACTGAATATCTGGAAGAAGGGGGACGCAGATGTTTAAGTACGGCATGAGACTTCGGGGATTTTCAATCGGCTGTCAGCCTATGAACGGCCTAGATCATGCAGAAGACGATCCGACGGGCAAGTATTGGAATTATCTGTTTTACAACAGAAAACTTGATGAAACAGAAATGAGTGATTATTCACTCGATTACATTGGTGAGGTGGAAGACAATGGTTGAAATGAGAGTTGGTGCTGAGTACAGTTCCTTTTGGGACAGAACATGGAGAATCATAAGTATTGATCAGAAATCCAATTACGTCACTTGTCAAGATGAAGACGGTATCTATACAGCGAATCCATTCGGGAATTTCGAGTGGTTGCTGATGGATGAAAAAGAACGTAAGCAATACGAAGATGTATTCGACGATAAACTCATGGACAATGAGCGTTCTGCAATGTTTAAACTTTGGCATTGTCTTATGAACAGAACGAGTTCTTCTATCGCAGAATTTGTCAACGGAAACATCATCGGCATTTCAACGCCGGACGGAAACTTCCTTGCAGCAGAAGACGAGAACGGAAAAATGTATGCCGTAAACGTTGAAGAGTGCAGGGAAGTGACTGCTAGCGAATATGAGACTGTGAAAGACTGTTGGAATGCCATTTAAAGCGCACAGAATGACGAATAAGACGTTTTTAGACGGTTAGCCATAAAAGTATCGTGCGGAGTTTAAAAACGTCTTAAAAACGAATCTGAGAGGTTATAGGGATGAAGAAATTATTAGCACTCAAAAACAAGAAACGAATGAACAAAGAAATGAAGGATGTGACAATTGCAACATGGTTTTTGAAACCATGCCGTTGGAAAACAAGAAAGCTCATAAGATACACGAATCCTTATAAGGCGTTGCACTGTAGTGAATGTAGCAAAAGTCCGAAATATGCAATACGAAGTGATTATTGCCAGAATTGTGGAGCAAAAATGGCAGAAGGCGAGGTGCAGGAATGACAGTAGAAAAATATAAGAAAGTTGCTATGGATTTACTCACAGACTACTTAGAGAGTGAGCAAGCAGCAATATGTGAGTATAGCGGGGATTTTAGGGAGTCAGCAATGGCACTAAAGAAACAAGTGATGGAATATCTTAAAAGGCTTGACGAAGGCGAGGACACATTTAATGAACTTGTAAAGGACATGTGGATAGCTGATTACTACAAGGCGGAAAGTGAGGGTAAGGAATGATGAAAATAAAAGAAGGATATAAGCCAATTAAAAAAAAGATTAAATGTGAGCTGTATAACGACTCAATGCAAGGATGGAAGTGCTACCCAATACAGAAGGCACAGCTTATCATTGCTGACATTCCATATAACGTCGGTAATAACTTCTATGGATCCAATCCCATGTGGTATAAGGGGGGGGACAATAAGAACGGCGAAAGCAAATTAGCAGGTAAAGCGGCATTTGCGAGTGATTACAATTTCAACGTGTATGAGTATTTTCATTTTTGCTCAAGGTTGATGAAAAAAGAAGACAAAAAACCACAGGGCAGAGGGAGAAGCTCAAATAGTCCTTGCATGATTGTCTTCTGCTCATTTGAACAGCAACATGATTTGATTTTAGCTGCGAGAAAACAGGGGTTCAAAAATTACATCCCTTTGTATTTCATAAAGAATTATAGTCCGCAGGTTTTGAAGGCGAACATGCGAGTTGTAGGCGCTACAGAACACGCTTTGTTATTCTATCGGGATAAGTTGCCAAAATTCAGAAACGGCTTGCAGGTTGATGAAAATGACAAGAATATTCGAGGAACAGGTCACATGGTTTTCGACTGGTTCAACTGGGAGAAAGATGGGAAAGACATACCGAAGATACATCCAGCTCAAAAGCCGGTTAAGTTATTGAAGAAATTGATTGAGACATTCACAGATGTTGGAGATGTCGTTATTGATCCTTGTTTCGGAAGTGGTTCAACAGGAAGAGCTTGTTTAGAGACCGGAAGAAATTTCTATGGATTTGAAATAAATAGAGAGTTTTATAAAAGGGCAAAAGAAGAAATGTGTGTATTACCAAAAGGTAATCAAATAAGTATTGACGAATATTTGGCAGAAAGCGATGGGTAAAGAATGGAGAAGTTTTGCACGGTTTTGGGGGAACTTATAATTACAGCGGCGATGTTCTCCGTGCCGATCTTGTGCACATGTAGTATTGTGTTTAATTGGGATTGGCTTATGAGTGTTTTTCTTATTTCCTTGACTTTAATAGATTATCTCGCATTTTTTGGATGCGCGAAGGGTTTCATTGATGAATGGTAATGAGGAGAATGAGCATGACTGTAAGTTTTTGTAAAAGCAAAATATGTTTTCTTCTGCCGACCGTGGCAGTGCAAAACATGAAAAGTTACTACGGCTATAATGTTGTGTACATGAATGTTACATTGTTGAAATATCAACTTGTCATGAAGTTTGGTGTGAAAAAGGTGGAAGATATTGAGAGGTGAGAAATGATGATTTGTGAAGAAATGAAAAAACTGCGTGCATGGTTGGATGAGCAAAAAATAACATGGAAAGATGTATCGAATGGACTTCCGAAAGAAGCATTGAAGGTAGATGGTGTATTGGATTGGTGGATATGCCGAACACATTTTTGGGTCAATGGCTATCATTTTTCGGTAATAAATGGTCATGGGTCGTATGGTGGATATATGTTGAACGATGAAAAAAATCAGGGCTTATTGGAAATGATGATTGGAAATCATGAACCAACTGGTTATATGACCGCAGACGATTGTATCAAAGAAATCAAAAACTATCTTAAATATTAAGCAGTAAATACGGATGGTAAATTGGAAAGCTATCCGTGGTCAGAAATTTGTGCATGGATTGAGAAGCAGTACGGAATAGGAGAGGAAGGATAACCAAATGACCATTGATGAAGCAATTGAGACCATTCGGCTTGCTATTGCGCAGGTTGAGTGGGACTATCCAATGAACTATGCGGCGGCATTCGATGCGGCATTGAAAGCATTGCAGAAGCAGAAGGAACTTGCGCAATATTCCCGGTATGATATCTGTGAGTGGTTCGAGGATTATGACTACGATGATAATAATATATCTGAGTATCAATTTGCGGCGAATGTAGACGATTTTCTGATTGATGAAGTAAAAGGAGAAGAAGAATGAACTTTATAATAGGCGTATTGCTATTAGGAACAGCAATAGTCGAAGTTCTTGCATTGACATTTTTGCTGATCGTAATTATCAAGACTCTCAAAGAATAAGAGATCGAAGAAGCGAAGGGAGAAAATAAATAATGTGGCTGAAATTCTATACAGAGGGCGGAACTCTGGAATTCGTAATAAATAGCGACAAAATAAGCGATATGTGGGCAGATAAAGACCCTGCAACGCAGAAACGTCGTACAAAAATCTATTTCGAAGAACCAAATGATTGTATGATTGTGAAAAAGCCAATAGAGGAAATCATGGAAATGATTGAGAATGGAGAAAAACAATGATCTGTAAGCGTTGCGGCAGTAAAATCATGTATGCAAAAGAGGTGGAAAATGACGTTTCTTGATTTATTCGCCGGAGTTGGTGGATTCCGGCGTGGGATGGAACTTGCCGGACATAAATGCATAGGATTCTGTGAATGGGACAAATTCGCACGTATGAGTTATATATCGATGCATTGCACCACAGAAGATCAGAGGAAATATTTAGCAACTCTGGACATGAAGAACAGACAAAAGGAGATTTTGAAGGATGAATATCTTAATGGAGAATGGTGTTCAACTGACATTAGAGCAGTTAATGCCGGAAATATTCCAAAGGCAGACTGTTGGTGTTTCGGAGCACCATGCCAGGATTTCTCACTTGCCGGAGAACGAAAAGGACTTTGTGGAGACAGAAGCAGTCTCATTAAAGAAGTTTTTAGAATCCTCGACGAACTCGAAGAAAAAGATAAACCCGAATGGCTTATCTATGAAAATGTTAAGGGAATGCTTAGCAGCAACAGAGGATTTGATTACCTCTCAATACTCTGTGAATTGGATAGGGGGGGGTACGATACAGAATGGCAAGTATTCAACTCTAAAGACTACGGAGTGCCACAAAACAGAGAACGAGTGTACACTGTTGGACATTTTAGAAAACGTGGTGTCAGAAAAATATTTCCTGTCTCAACCACAAATGGAAAGAATTCTGTTCGGATCGCCCAGATAGGTTATGACGGATCAAGAGAACGCAGAAATCCAAACACTTTCCGTGTTTATGATGTGGGGGGGGTAAGCCCGACACTAGACACAATGGAACGGGGGAACTGCGAACCTCACATTCCGATTATTTTAGGGGGGGGGCAGTGGCAGGAATTGATAAATCAGATAACGGAAAGCAAAGAACGATTGCAAATACATTAACAGCAAGAGAAGACCGTGGAATTAGTAAACAACGGCAAACAGGAACTGCCGTTGCATATATGTGGGAGAAAAGATGAGCAGAATTGTTATTGAAGCAAACAGCCCGACGGGCGGCCAACGGGCAGACATTCTCAGCGTAGGGGGGGTGGCGAAGACATTGACAGCGACAGACTATAAGCAACCATTGAAAGTCGTGCTGCCCACAAAAATTGTGAGCAAAACCGAAGACGGGATATACGTTGAGATATATCCAGGCGTTACCGTTTTTGCAAGATGGTCTGAAAAACATAATGCGTATGTAGCGATTAGAAAACTCACTCCACGAGAGTGTTTCAGATTGCAAGGGTGGTCTGATGAATATTTCGAACGTGCGCAATTTGTGAATTCTGATTCGCAGTTATATAAGCAAGCCGGAAACGGAGTAACAGTAAACGTGGTACAAGCCATAGCGGAGAGGTTATAAATGCATTACGAATTCAAGGAAGAAGATATATATGACTTCGCAAGAAGCCGTGGACTCCAAACGAAAGACCGTGGAGACGAGATACAATTTAACCGTTGCCCGTATTGTAACGGGGGTGAACATAGACGGGATTTAGGGACTTTTTCAGTGAATAGAAAGACAGGACAGTTTGAGTGTAAGAGATCATCTTGCGGAGTAAAGGGAAATCTCATTACACTTGCGAAGGACTTTGATTTCAAGCTGTCTGATGAATTCTCTAAATTTTACAGAAAGCGTGAGACTTATAAAAACCTTCCGCAGCCGAAGAAAATTGTTAAAGCATCCGATCCGGCAGCGGAGTGGTTGAAAAGTCGTGGGATCAGCAAAGAAACTGCTGATAAATACCAGATCACAACCAAAAAAGATAATAAAGACGTTCTGTGTTTCTTGATTTATAATACAGAGGGTAAACTTGTAAACGTAAAGTATAGAAACCTTAAATTTACAAAAGATAAGAAAAACGGTATCAAAGAGTGGTTCGAAGAAGGGTGTCTGCCTTATCTGTATGGAGTTAATACATGGAACGGCAAGTATGACCGTATGTATTTGACAGAAGGGCAGATGGACGCACTTGCATTATCAGAATGCGGTTTGGAGAATTGTTTCTCTGTCCCAGGTGGTGTAAAAGGATGGACGTGGTGGCCTAGTTCTTATGATTTCGTTTCGAAATTTTCGGAAATCGTTGTCGTGGGAGACTATGAGAAGGGACATATCACTCTTCTGGATGATATCAAGCTGCGGTTCAAAGGCCGGATCAGACACTTGAAGGAAAGCGACTACAAGGACTGTAAAGACGCTAATGAGTTACTTTTGAAGTATGGCGCAGAAGACCTTCGAAAATGCGCTGAAAACGCCGTTACGTTGCCTATAGACTGTGTTATTCAAGCCGCTGATGTTGAATACGTCGATATCTTTGATCTGGAGAAGGTGCCGACAGGTATTAAATCACTGGACTTTCTTCTTTTCGGCGGTCTTCCCTTCGGCGGTTATTCTGTAATCACTGCAAAAAGTGGAATCGGAAAGTCTACACTTGCTTCGCAGATTCTTGTTTCTGCAATTGATAAAGGTTTCAAGTGCTACGCATATTCCGGTGAGTTACCAAATTACCTGTTTAAAGCGTGGATGAACTACCAAGTAGCCGGATCAAATCATATCTTTGACGCGCAGAAAGATGAATACTCACCCGTGAAGCCGACGATATCGAAAACAAATATTGATCTTATATCAGAATGGTACCGAGATAAACTCTGGATGTATGATAATGATAAGGTTAATAAAGAAGACCGTGTAGGCGTACTCGATGCTATGGAGAACGCTATTCTGCAATATGGAGTACGGGTGATTCTCATTGACAACCTCATGACTGCGGTTCAGTCAGAAATGAAACCTGGAATGAACAAGTACGACGTTCAGTCAGAATTTGCCGACAGATTGCGTTATTTGGGGCGTAAGTACAACGTATGTATAATTCTTGTAGCACATAAGAAAAAGGGTAATAAAGACGATTCTGACGATGAGAACGACGATATCTCCGGCACAGCTGACATCACTAATCTTGCTATGCTGACGTTATCGTATAATCGTGATCCAATGATTGCTGACAATCAGAGATTGTTGAAACTGTTGAAGAACAGGGTATTCGGTAGAACGTGTCTGGATGGACTTCTGATGAACTTTGACCCACGCAGCCGGAGAACTTATGGTGAGGACGATGATCCGAACTATGAAATCAATTTCGGAGCACCAGAAGACAACGTGGGGGACTTCGCAGACGGGTTCGAAAAAATCGATAAAGTGCCGGATGAACTTGTTTTTGACTAACGTTTGACTAATTAGGTCAAAATATTGCATTTTGTACAATCTTGTGTTATTATAATATAAACAATACAAGAAAGGAGAAAAGCAATGGAGATCACTGATGAAAGAAAGAAAGCCTTGCAGCCTATCTTTGTGGCTGCAACGGCATATGTAAAAGCACTTCCAATGGATGATCATTACAAGAAGAAAATTCTGGAATACTCACAGGACTTGTGGGCGTACTTGAAACACTTCGGACTTGTGGAGAATGATGATAACTACTGGAAAGAAGTGATCAATGGTGCTAATCATTTGTATGAGAAGTATAAAGAAGACGATGAACAGGGTGTCATTAAACATATGACATTAACTGTAGTAGACCTTCTTAGTGCAGAACACCATTATAAAATCAATAAGTAAAGGAGAACAACGATATGATGTTTGTTAATCTGACAGATAAAGTAAACCCGAATCTTAGCCTTTGGGCGTTTGATTTCATCAAGAAGGCATATGCTGACAGCAGTAGTAAAGAAGCTGCATTTATGGTTGAAGTTTGCAACGGCGATAGGCCGGAGACTGTTTTTAACAGCTACGAAGAAATGTATGCGAAATACAGAGACTTCCTGGATGAACGCGAGAAGCCTTCTGTAGGCGATATTTACGAGAACAAAACTGATAAGCGAAGAATTGTAGTCACTGGCATTTGCAACGGCGTTGTTTGCGTTCTGACGAGCACAGGGGCAGTATATGAGACGCGGATTGACGTGATCAGAAACCATTACGATAAACTCTGGAATACAAATACTGTAGGCACACTACTTAGAGAAATGGTGGAGGGGTAAAACATGGAGCGTACAACTAGTGATTATGGAAAAGAGAACTATGTAGATTTCAGAAAACTCTGGATTCTAATGGCAGATAAGAAAGTAAAGAAAATGGATTTAATTAGAGCCGGACTGAATAGGGCTACAATATATAGCTTGCGTGATAATGAGAACGTCACTTGCGCAACTATCGCAAAGTTGTGTCATACACTACAGTGCCGGATCGAGGATATCTGTGAGTTTGTGGAGTGCCCGAAAGATGGAATTGACATTCCAGAAGCATTTCTGTGAAAATAAGTACGGGGGACTACTCCCCGTACACGCTATGTGAAAACCATGTTCCCGACATTGATGTCGGGAAGACCGTAGAGGGACTACTCCAACTACATATACGGGGGGACTACCATAGGGGACTACCGTGGGGGACTCCGTGTGAGCACGAAACTCTGTAGGAAAAAACCGTGGGGGACTCCGCACAAGCGTGGAAATGGAGCGGATTTTTTATTCCAGAAGGGAGAACAGTAATATGTGCATGTTTCGATGGATCAATATCAATAGAGTTCCTAAATGTGGAGATACAGTAATTGTTCGAACAAATACCAAAGGTGTAGTGATTGCAACTTATATCAATGATAGAATGGCAGAAGAATATCCGCAATCTTATCCAGAAGGCGGCGGCTTTTACTTCGAGGGGCTTTACGGGCTGAACATGAAAGTCAAGAACGGGGAGTGCTACATCCCGTACCCGAAAGAAGCAATTGAAGAGTGATTTTTGGTGGCACGTTGGAATTTGCAGTTCTGACGTGCCCTTTATTATGCCCTAGAATACGCTACGTGGCGAAATAAGGTGTGTTACGTGCGTTTAACGATAAAGCGTTAGGGTATGTGCGTAAACACGTCTTAAAAGGGCGCGTAGCGTGCCGCACATATTATGGCACACAAATAAGACACATTGTTGTGTGTCTATACACGCGTATATGGTATGTTATGCGTTATATACATATGCGTATGCGTGTTATTCAGAAAAGATGGTTCTGCTGCCTTTAGTGCAGATCAACAGGATGTAAAATTCTGCTGAGAAAATTTTCTGGTGGTCAAACTACCTGGAAGAACAAAACTGCTACTTCGGATCAGAAAATCAAATCACATATTGAATTGTGCGCAATCATTCAACCATCAGATCACACGAAATAGAATTGTATGCAACCAATAGTGTTTAATATTGAGTTGTATGCAATTGATAACACTGCCACCTAGATTATATCAAAGTAAATTGTATACAATTGATATGTAATATAACTGTCTTGCGCTGCCTTGCGCTGCCTTATAAAAGTTTTGAATATAATTATATTTCGTGCAATTCAATTAACTTGTATCATGGTAGCGAGTCCGGCAGTCCGTGAGCCGTGTCAAGCCGCTGACGGTCTTAACATCATACAGAACACGCAACGACGTAAAGCCAGAAAGCCGGAAAACCGTACACGGGGACGTGACAACGTGATCCCGTTTAAAGTTAGACACCACGAACAACGGCAAGCCGGAAAGCAAGCCGGAAAGCAAGCCGGAAAGACTAGCATGATACAAAAGCAAGGCGGCGGCCGCGTATAATAGACGTGTAAAGCCGTACACGGGGACGTGACAACGTTCTATCGTATGCGATACGCTAAACAAGTGTTTTTGTAAAATTGCGATATAAAGCCATATAACCACCATGAGCGGCGGCGCGGCTTTTTCTTGTATCATTGCGGCGGCGTGTCGCTCTCCAGGTGAGATAGGGACGAAAGCCCCGACGGTCTCCACGGTCTCCGGTTCCGGCACGGTCTCCGGTTCCGGCACGGTCTCCACGGTCTCCGGTTCTGTCGGTGGTTCTGTTTGTCCAGAAATATCAATATTGCATTCTGCAGCGCAAGCCGTGAAACGGGCGGCAATATCGTCCATTTTGCGCGGCGAAAAATTGCACTTTTTTAGTGTGTCGATTGCGCTATAAATTGCGGCTTTTTTGCTTTTTTCGTGCATGCCAAAAGTGACACCATAGCCAATTAAAGCGGCGTCCCAGGCTTTACCATCCGGAGTTTTGTATACTCCAACGTGAAAACCATTAAAAACGAAAGAAAACCCGAAAACATTTTGTAAAATCCATTTGTGTGCGGCTTTATCGAAAGCCATTATATAATAACTGTCTTTTTTTGCTTTCAGCTGTTCGACAGTGCTTTCGAGTGTAATTTTTTTGCCCGGATCCAACGCACAAATTTTATTGAATGCATCGGCAAAGCTTTTAAACCGCTTTATGAGTGTATCGCAATACATAACAACGCCCTTGCTTTCATCGTCTCCATATGGCTCTTCTTCTTTGCGGAGTGATACAACGGTATCAAATACAATTGTCAAGTATTCGCGCACAATATCGGCACAAACGTCAAAATTTTTATAATCTGACTCTGCTAATATCTGCATAACTTTTTTAAAGTCGCTAACTTTTTCAATTCTAG
>Ga0326512_10001894_pt1 | contig 15729 bp, 13 predicted proteins | sample 1_2617_0518_D_FD_203652 | JGI IMG/M metagenome (GOLD analysis project Ga0326512, IMG submission 203652) | Bovine rumen microbial communities from UC Davis, California, United States - 1_2617_0518 | ecosystem: Host-associated > Mammals > Digestive system > Stomach > Rumen | place: USA... | reverse complement strand
GAATTTTGCCGATGGCGATAAGGATGAGGCGGTTGAGGAAATGCCCGGCCGAGATTGACAACCTATACGGCGAAATCATAAAGGGAATCGTCAAGATGGCGACGCTTCTTTTGCCGAAGGAGGACCCGCGCTACACGATGCACCTGCAGGAATTCATGACAGAGGACGTGCAGTCGCTCATGATTTTTAACGCTATACGCTCCGCTGACACGCTCGTGGATACGAACTCGTCCTCGCGCAATATCGTGAACTACCTCACGAAGGCGGTGCAGAACAGGCTCCGTAACTACGTGCGCGACACCGAGAAGAAAAAGAACTTGATGCTCCCGCTGGATTCGGCCAGCGACCTGTTTTCAACCGCCATAGACGGGAGGCGCCTGCCGTTGGTATCCGGGAGCAAGAAAAAGGACCGCAAGGCCGACTGATTTTCATAATTAACAAGGAGACGACGATGTCCAAGAAGTACGAAAAGATCATGGCCGACATGAAGGCCGAACTCGAAGGCGCCACGCCTGAAGAAACTCCGGCAGCCGCAGACCCGGCACCGGCTCCGGAACCGCAGCCGGAACCGGAACCGACGCCAGAACCCGAACCGAGCAAGGAGCCGGACCCGACGCCTGACCCCGAACCCGAACCGGAACCGACGCCGGAACCGAACGGAAAGCCGCACCGCGACATTCCGAGCGACCCTCTGGAACGGGCTACGTTCAGCTTCAAGCGCCAGCTGAAAAAGGAACAGGACCGCCACGCTGCGGAACTTGCCGACCGCGACGCCAAGTACAATGACCTCCTCAAACAGGTCGAGGACCTTAAAAAACAGGTGGCGCCGAAGGAAAAAGTCAAGACCCGCGAGGATTTCCCCGAAGGCGAAGGCGGCGACGACGCATATATCCAGTACCTTGCAGAACAGAAGGTGAATGCCATCATGGCTGACCGTGACGCGAAGGATGCGGAACGGAAGGCGAAGGAAGCGGAAGACGCGAAGACGAGACAGGCCGAGGAAGACGAGGTACGTCAGCAGCGCGAAAAATGGACCGAGAACGTGAACGAAGCCTTCAAGGGCGACGCCGAACGAATCAAGAAATTCAACGCACGTGTGAGCTATTGCAACCGCCGCGGCCTCGGCGAAGTCCTTGACCAGTGTCCGGTCGCTTCCGACTACATCATGAACGACCCTATGGGGCCGATGGTTCTCGAAAAGATGATCAACGACAAGGCCACCTTCGAGCGCGTGTTCAACCCTCGCAGGACAAACCCGCTCGCCATCTACATGGAACTGCGTGCCATCGAGTCCGAGCTCGTCAACGAGACTCCTGAAGCGAAGCCTGCAGGCGCACCGGCGAAGCCTATCCCGCACCTCGGAAAGCCCGGACGGCAGGCTGGCGGAAGCACCATGCAGCCCGACATGTTCAGCGACCCGAAAGCCGTAAAGGCATGGCTTAAAACCCACCGATAAAAAACTTTTTTCTCCTCGTTGCCCCTCTCCGGAGGGGCTTTTTGTGTCTCAAGTGTAGTGTATACGGTGAAGGCACCAGAAACGCCTTCCCCAAAGCCGGGCAGGCTCTCTAAAGGATGGCCGCCTCACAATAGGCCGACAAAGATTTCAAAGCCTCGATTTATGCCGTAGGGGCGCGGCGCCAAACGGAAAAACACTCACTCACAAAACGAGGTTTAAAAATATGGCTGGTACTTTCAGCAACCGCAAGAAACTCATCTTGCTCGCAAACGCAATCGAACAGAATCTTGACTACATCAAGCAGTCCGACAGTCTTTTCAAGGAAAGCGAAATCCGCGGCCGTAAATACGGCATGGCCGTCCATGGCTATCTTCCGGACGCAGGTTCCACAAGCCGCGGCCTTGTGGCTACTCCGGACAAGGCCCACCAGGTCGAAGTGACCGCCTGGATGGACAACTTCAACACCGCCGCAGAAGTCGACATGTGGGACCGTCTCGTCAACATCGAAGACTTCAACAAGGAAATGGTTGAAAAGCGCGCAAAGAAGCTCGCCCGTGACGCACAGAAGGCCATCATCGAACAGAACGCCTTTCTCTCCGCACAGGCCGTTGTCGCCACCTCCATCGGTTACGACATGCTGTCTGACGCTTCCGCAGCTCTCGACGAACTCTCCGTGACCGGCGACCGCGTGGACTACCAGACCCCGACCTTGCTCGCCAAGATCGGCCGCACCGGCGCCAACCTGTTCCTGCCCTCCGAAATCCAGAAGGAAATCTACGAAGACGCAAGTATTGGCATGTACGCCAACGCCTCCCACGTCAACATGCCCGGCATGCCGATTCTCGACACCACCGGCATGGGAACGAGCGTGACGATTTCTGCCGAAGTCGTGAAGGACGCTTCCAACAACATTATCGGCATCAAGCCCATCAGCACCGCAACCGCTGGCTCCGGCACCCTCTTTGCCGGTCTCGCCTACAAGGTGAACGGCCTGAAGGTGGTTGACGAAGGCGGCGTGGAAACGAACCAGGACTATGTGATCATCGTGAACAAGGAACGCGTGTATGATTCCGAAAGCACTCCGTCCGACGTGACCTACATCCCGCAGATCCGTATTACCGCAAGCGGCAAGGGCTACGGCAACCCGAACGCCCACATGTCCGCAGCTGCCATCGGTTCCGCAACCGTCGGCACGACCGTGACCCTTTCCCTCACCCCGCTCCTCACCGCTTCCAAGCACTACCAGGTCGGTCAGCTTCGCAACGCCAAGGCCCTCTCCTTCGACGCCCAGAAGTTCGACGACCTCCCGGCTGCAAAGCAGGAAAACGTGGGTGCAGGCGAATTCATCACGCTCAAGATGCAGTCCGCTCCCGTTATCCTCAACGGCGTCGAATACTTCCGTATCGATTTGCCGTATGTAAGCAAGATTTTCGAGCCGCGTCAGTCCGTAACGACTTACCTGTTGCTCGACTAATTCTGGACACGTACCCCTCCGGACGAAAAGGCGCCCTTTGCCATAAAGGGGCGTCTTTTCCGTGTTGTGTAGTTTTGAAGTAAAGAGGTATTTAATGCTGTCAGTAACCAAACTCATTGAAGAAGCGTATGACGACCTCGGTTTCGGTACTGAAATCGACGGCGAACAGCAGGCGGTCGGCGTCCGGCTTCTCAACAATGCCATCGCGGGGCTGAACTCCGACAACTACATCAGCCTGACCGTTAAGACCATCGACGTGGTGGGCGCCGGCGACATCGTGTTCAAGAAGCTGGAAGAAGGCGAGGAACACTGCTCCAACGTCATCGACGCGGAACCGCCCGACTCGGTGCAGGGCGTAAGCAGAAAGATCGGCATCAGGTACGCGAGACTCGTCCCGTCCAACGTGGAATCTATGGACCGCTCGTTCACGTATTCGCTGCCGATGCAGTGGAGCTATGGCGTGGAATTCGAGACGGCACCGTCCGGCAACCAGCGCAGGGTGGGCCGTATCCGGCTTAACGGAACGTACCCATGCGAGCTCCGCGTCTACGAGAACATGACGCTGCCCGACTACCAGCTGGGCGAATTCATCTACCTCTCGCCCCTTTACAGGAACCTAATCCTTTACGCCCTCGAACAGAAGATGGTGAACCGATTCAAGCTTTATTCCTACGGCGATAAAGTTGACCTGGAACTCACGAAGGCCATGAAGGCGATCGACACGAACACGGCGCAGAACCGTCCGATGCTCAACGACGAGCTCATGGGCCTTTACACGACACCGGCCAACGACCTGCTCGAAGGCGCCGGTTTTTAAGGGGGTGGCATAGATGGCGACAGGAAAAGTTTTTCAGTACCTTGTGGGCGCAAGCAACAAGGCGAAATTCCCGGCCATGCAGGGCTCGCAATGGTCCTGCAACATGTTCTACTCCAAGAACGGGGCGGACGAGTACATGGAATCCGTTCCGGGAATGAAGCTGCTATCTGTTGTCGTGGAGAATACCCGCTGCCGTGGCGCCTACGTTTCCACTATCGGACTTGCGGCGCAGAACTCCAATGAAGACCTTTTCGCGGTTTTCCGCAACGGCCTTTTCCGTTTCGACGCATACGGCAACCGGACTTTCATCGGTAACGTTGCGCCAACGGGCTCGCGCATTTCCTTCGCGGAGACGGGCGGCCCGCGTGCGCTCCTTCTCGTTGCCGACGGCGTGAACCTGTACTATTACGACTTGCTGGAAGGCGGCGAACTCGTACAGATTCAGCTGCCCGAACGCATCACGGCAAGGGGCGGGACGATTACGCCGTCCCATGTGGCCGTGGTTGCGGGGTCAATCGTCGTGAACGATTCCGGCTCCGGTTACTGTTATTACTCCAAGCCGTACCCGCTCGCAAACGACGAGCGCACCATGTTCAAGATGGGACTGGACGGGAAGCCCGAATACGAGAGCGACGGGGTGACGGTCAAGACGGAGGTGGTGGAATCGCGCCTGCACGTTTTCGAGGACGATTACCACACGCAGCAATATTTCAACACCGAATCAAGCTCCGACAACATCAACGCACTCTATGCCGTAGGCCCCACTCTCTATGTGTATGGCCCGAAAACGGTTGAAATATGGCAGCGCGGAAGCGGCGAGTTCGAGGACTGGATTCGCACGAGCTACACGGCGCAGAATTCCTTCGGGCTTGAAGCTCCCTACTCGGTGGCATCTTCCGGCTCCGTGGTTTATTTCGTGGCGTCGGGCGCGCAGTACGGAAAGGCCGTCATGATGGTGTCCGGCACCTCGTTCAAGAAGATTTCGGAAGACTGGCTCGAACAAAAGCTGTTGCAGGAGTCCACCGAGTCCGCCTACGGGTTCTGCTACTCCATCGCGGACCACAATTTCTACGTGCTCCAGCTGAATAATCTCGGCGAGACATGGGTATACGACACGCTAGATGGCGGATGGCACCAGCGCACGAGCCGCAACAAGACGAGCGGCGTCGAGTCCCAATGGCGTGCCGGTTCGGTTGCCTATTTCAACGAAAAGTTCTACACGTTCACGAATGACGGCTGCATCTGCCTCTTTGACGGGAATTACTGGAAAGAAGACTATCCGGACGGGAGCAGCCTTCCGATGATTCGCCACAGGCAGACGGCGGTAATCGTTGACAACCTCCGCAACTTCATGCTCGAAGAAATCGCCATCGAGTGCAACGTCGGCTCGTGGGAAGATTACGAACTCAAGCCCATGCTATTGCTCGAAGTCAGCAAGGACGGCGGCAACACCTTCGGGAACGTGCGCTCGTCCTCTCTAGGCCGGACCGGCGACTATTCGCACCGCGTCCGGTTCTATAACCTCGGCATGTGCCGCAAGTGCGTCTTGCGCTTGACGTATTCGCACCCGACGGAACTGATTCTCAATTCCTGTTCCATAAGGGCGGAAGCCACGGCGGAGATGATCTAGCATGAGAAGCGCGTTAATAAACAGCAACAGCCCTAAAGAAGACGTCTGGGGCGTACTTACTGGAATTTGGAACGAGTACGACGAGCGCGAATGGCACGTCGTCAAGACCCCGTTCATGGTAGCCATGACGGCCACCCTGGACGCTGGTCCCAACATGCTACCGGTGACGCCACCGAGAACAAGCCTGCTCTCGTGGGCAAATTCGGCCCATTCGGGTAGTTTAGTATTAAAGGCCAAAGACAGAAACTTCACCATGCCGGAAAAGGCCGTCGTACAGGTCCTTATGTTCGGAACTATTGGAGATAAAAATGGATAAAAAACAGAAGGAAATCCTGGAAGGGATGAAGAAGCTCAAGGACGCCATCGAGGGCTATATCGACAACATCGAGCTTGACGAGGCGGAAGAAGCCGAAGAAATGGAAAAAGCCAAGAAAAAGGCCGACGCCAAGAAGGACGACGGGAAGGAGGATAAATAAATGGGTTTTCTCGATGTAGTTGGCGACCTTCTCGGCACGTCCAACACGGGCGCCGTAAACCAGGGAATCCGAAGCCTTGACGAAATCAAGGCATACGCGGACAAGACCGGCGCGGCTAACCGTGGCCTGTATGACGATTATTACGGGCAGATGCGCGGCATGTACGGCGACAACGCCGCCAAGTACGACGAAGCCGTCGCGAAACTTGCGGAAGCCATCGGCAACCGCGAGGATTTTGAATACCAGGGCGACGTTAACGACTTCCTTGACCCCGCACGCGAGCAGCGTGTCGCTGCCGCCATGGGCGCCATCGAAAACGCGAGCGCATCGGGCGGCAACAGGTTCTCGTCCAACTATCTTGACAAGGTTGCCGCGAAACAGCAGGCGCTCGCATCCGAAGAATGGAAGGCCGCTTACGACAAGTTGATTCAGGACCGCAACCAGCAGCTGCAGAAATGGCAGACAGGACAGCAGAAAATCGACAACATGGGAACGCTCGCCGGAATCTACGGCGGCGACCGAACGGCGCTTTCCGAAGCAATCGGCAACTATTACAGCAACATGGCGAACCAGAACAACGCCGACCTTGAAGTCATGAGCGACATTCAGCAGGGCAAGGCTAACCTCAACGCTAGCCGTTCAAACGGAATGGGCGACTTCATCGGCGGAGCCGCGAAGGTTGCCGGGGCGATTTTCGCATAGGGGGTTGACAATGGCAATGGCCGTAAATTTCAGATGGAACAAGCCGACGATTGCGACACCGAAAACCGGAGCCGAGAAAGAACGCATCCGCGAAAACCTCGGCGCCGTCGGTGACGCGATAATGGGCGTAAAGCGCTCATGGGCCGAAAAGGACGAGCGCGAATACCAGCGTCAGCGTCAGGCGGAAATCGACCGCATGAACGCGGAAGACCGCGACCGAAGAAACGCCGAGGAAGACCGCAGAAAGCAGGGATTCCAGGAACTCGCCGCAAGGATGAGCGGGAAGAAGGCCGAACGCGAAAGCCTTCTCGCCGAAAAGGCAAAGCTCGAAAGCGAAATCGCGGCGCTCAAGGCCGGGCTCGGAGGCTAACCGATGGCCGTATCTTGGAAGCGCGTCCTTGACCTCGTTCCGACACTCGTCACGTCGGTGCTGCCCGGACTTCTTGCGGGTGGCGCCGTTTCCCGTGTTGCCGGAAAGGCCGCAGCGAAGAAAGGGCTCGCGGGTACCGTTTTCGACTATCCGCCTCTGCCTGGCGATTTCAATTACCAGGTCACGAAGCTGAACAACAAGACGTGGGTTACGGGAAAGGACGGAAAGCCTCACGAGACGGTTCTGCCCGGAGTCAACCCGAACATCGACTACGCGAACGCGGACGCCGCACTCGTGCAGACCATTCAGGGCCACAACCAGGCCGTAAAGAACGGAACAGAAGGAACGATGGTCCAATGGTGGCCGGGAGAGGACAACAAGCCGCGCGTGGCCTTCGGGCCATCATCCACGGCAATCAGCGGCGTCAAGATCAACAAGGACGGAAAGATACAGGTACAATGGAAGGGCGGCGGCAAGTGGTACACGTACCGCAGCGGCACCGACCTACGCGACACTACCGACATTGCAAAGTCCCTGTTGACGGCACCGAGCATCGGGCGAGCGCTTTGCCGCAATGGAAAATACAAGCACACGGATTCAAAGGACCTGCTTGGGAAGCCGACATACGACCCGCAGATGGGTTGGTTCGGCAAGAAATACTACGACGCCGAAGCGGCGGGAGGTTAATTAAATGGATTTTAGATGGAACAATTACCAGCCGAAGAACCAGGGAATCGCACCCGTCACCGGCACCGAATTCGTGCAGCAGCGCATGGGTGACCGTTCCGCATTGATGGAAAAGGAAGCCCGGCTTGCAGAAATCAACGCAAGGCTTGCCGAACTCGACAAGGAAATCGGGAACGAGGCCGAGTGGGATATTGCGGCAAAGCGTGCCGAACTCGGCGACATGAGCGCCTACGACAACATCGTAAGCCGCAGGGCGAACGCAGCCGGCGGTGCGATTTCTCCCATTGAAGAAATCCTCTACCGCGCTAAAGGAATCGCGTCCGGTCTCAAGTCTCCGTCTACGGAAGAAAAGCTGCTAGCACGCGACAACATCGAGGTGGCACTCGAAAAGGCCGAAAAGATGGCCCAACGTTCCGGCGAAAAGCTCCCGGCCCTGTACTACGAACTCAAGGACCGCCTCGAAAACATGGAAGTCGGTGGAACGGGAACGAACAAGACGGCGCGTGAAATCGGGACGGAGTTCTGGATTCGCGCCCGCCGCGGCAAGCTCTCCGATTCCGACATCAATGCGGCAGAGGACATTATCGCGGCGGACCCGAACAGCGAACTTTCGCAGGAGCTCAAGGACATCGTGTCCGAATACGAAAAGAAGACGCTCGAATATAAGAAGAAACAGGCGCAGAAGCTGGCGGAACGAAAGAAAATGGCGAACGCCGCAGCTGCCGCCTTCGGTACGTCGGGAACTCCCGAAAGCAAGAAGATGCGCTGGAATGCCATCGTTCAAAAGGTGGAAAAGACGCCGGAAGAAAAGGCCCTTATTGAATTATACGAGCTCAACGAATACGGCAACCCCGTACCGAGAGGAGGGAAGAAGTAATGGCCTCGGTAAAAGAAATTTTCAAGAACAGGGTTGAATCCGGCGAAATTATTCCGGACGTTGGTCTTGTCATAGAAGACTATCCTGCAGAAACCGACCAGATCGCCTTCGCCAAGATTGCGGAGGCGATGCCCGACGATTTCCCAGACGCAGACATGCCCAAGGAAATCACGTTCCCCAGCGTGTCCGTTATCGCGAAGGATGTGCTCGGCCTGAAAGACGACCCGAAGAACATGAAGGGCGCAAGGACGGCGGAGCAGAAATTTATCGAAGATTTCCCCAAGAAAGTAAACCAGTTCAAGAAGGACGTGGAAGGCAACGAGGTCTTTGGAAAGCGCGGATGGGATACCGTCAAGAAGGTGTGGCAATCCGCCATGAACGACGCCACCGAGGAACAGATTCGCAAGAACCGCGAAAAGATTCTCGCAGGCGAAGACCTTGACGGAGTGAAAGGCGCCATCGCGAAAGCCAACGGCTTCACGTCCAAAGTGTTTGCTCCTAGACAGCAAGAAGCCCTTCTCGAAGGACGAGACCCTACGTGGAAGGACTACGTTGGCGACGCCATCGAAAACGGCCTCATGACCGTACCGACCGGCGGCATCGTCGGTGCCATCGGCAAGACCGGTAGATACGCGAGCAAGGTTCTCGCGAATCCCGTCATTTCAAACGTGGTCGGCAACTCTGCGGCCCCGATTCTAACGGAGGCTGCAGACGCCGCAATGCGTGGCGACAACGACCCGAACACGGAACGCAGCGACTTCTCGCTAGGTGACGCTTTATGGGGCGCAGCAACCAACATGGGCGTTAAGTTCGGCCTCCTGCGTGGAGGAGCCAATTCCGCCCGATTGTTGAACCAGCAACTCCGCAGGAGTGCTGGAGGCGGAGATTCCCCAATGATTAAGATTGCGAAAATCCTTGAAAGCGCGGACAAGACCGCGGCAGAACGCGGACTCCCTACACCTACTACGAAGATGGGCCGCGTGCTTGACTTCGCACGTCCCGCAGCCGTTACTCTCGGAACTAACAAGTACGGCGGCGACAAGGATGCCGAATTTGCGCTTTCGCGTTTGAACGGAGTCCCTGTTGTGGGTATTACGACCGAATCTTTCACGCCAATGACAAAAAAAATTCAGAAGTATCGCGAAGAAGACCACCAGGAAATGCAGGACCGCAAGACCCGCGCCAAGATTTCCGACGTACTCGGCAAGGAAACCCTAACGCCGAAGGACGAGTTCTACCTCGGCGTGATCGCACAGGACCCGTCCGTCGTGAAGTTCGGATATGCCGACGAAAACCACAGCAACGACGATTTCAAGCTGTGGCTGCTCACACGTGGCAACGACTTGCTGAAGGGTACGGCGGCACACAGAAAGACCTGGGAAATTAGCAACGATTAGTGGCGCCTGTGTAGTTTAGAGGTAGTATGGCAGAAGACATTCTCTATAAGTTCAAGAAGTTCGCCAAGCGCTCCCGCGAGGCTTACTCCGATATGTACGAACGAATCCGTTCCGACCGCTCGTTCATGAGCGGCGACGGTCAATGGACTAAAGAAGACGACGGCTTCATCGAAAAGACGAGAAACCGCGTGACGGTCAACGTACTCGCGAACCAGGTACACAGCGTTGCAAACAAGTACAGCTCCTTCCCGTTCACGTGGTACACCGGCGACGCAGACATTGACAAGGAAATCGACGACTTTTTCGCGGAAGATTCCAACAGGTTTGCAACGGAAGAAGCCCTGCTTGATTGCGTTTCGTTCGGTCTCGGCGTTCTTTGCCTCGGCACCGACACGACAGCCGACGGGCGCGACGTTCCGGTGATCTATGCGGTTACAGACCCAGAGCGAGTCATGCTGGACCCTGATAGCACTGAACTTGATGGTAGTGATATGATGGAGGCCGCGTTGATCGACTACCGCAGCAAGGAATGGATTCGCGTCCACATGGGCGAGCAGTACGTACCCGAAAAGCGTGCAAAGCCGGTTTTTTCAGGCGCATTTGCGAAGCCGGGCCTTATTCCTATCGTTACATATTACTACCTCGACACGGACGGCTGCCATGTCGCCACTTTCGTGAACGACATACAGGTGGAAGACGAGAAACCGGAAGAAGAAAGCCTGCTCGAAGAAGGAATCATCGAAGGCGCCGGCGTAGAAGAACCCGAAGGCGCTGAAGAAATCACCGAGACGGATGAACCCCGCGACGTACTGCCAATCAAGCGCATCCCGATTTTTCCTGTCCTCGGTGAACGCACCTGGACGGAATCGGACAACATCATTTACAGGGGTCTTATTGCGAAGGGCAAGACGGTGCAGCGCATCGTCAACTATTCCATGACGCAGCTCATTGAAAGGCTCCAGCTTTCCCCGAAGCCGCAGTTCCGCGGCTACCTGGAATCCTTCAAGAACCTCGACAAGTATTACAAGAAGGCGGGTACTGGTATCAATCCTATCCTGCCCGGACAGCGCCTCGCCAATGACGGCAAGACGCAGCTCCCGCTGCCGGAAGTCTACAATCCGAATATCCAGTTCGCCGACCTCCAGCAGATCACGAGCGGCACCATGGAAATGCTCACGAGTATCACCGGCGTTGACTCGAAGGGCCTCGCCAACAACGAGAGCGAAATCACGGCGACGGCGGTGCTCTATACGAGCCAGGTGTTCCAGAACAACATCAAGCACTTTTTCTCGCATCTCCGCACGAGTTTCAAGGCACTGGGCGACACGGTGATGGTGTTGCTCGGACATGCCGGACAGAAGATTGACGTGGCGCAAGGCCCCGAAGCCTACATGCAGCTGCAGATTGCAAGACAGGAACTCACCTCGCTCGTCGGCATCGTGGAACCGAACCAGAAGCCGGCCATCGTGAACGCAATCTTGAAGACGCATCCGGACAACGAAATCCTCGCACAGCTCTACGCCGAACTAAATGCCGCACCGCAGCCGACCGAAATGGAAGCGCAGCAGGCTGAAGTGATTGAACAGATGAAACAGGCCATCGAGCAGAAGGACCAGGAAATCATCAACCTCACGGCACAGGTTGAAGACTACGCCCGCAGCGAACGCAGCCAGGACAAGAGCATTCTTGCCGACATGGCGAAGGAAGAACAGAAGCACGAGTTCAAGCTCGAAGAAATGGCCGTGCAGGCCGAGCTTCAGTCCGGTGCCGATGCCGTCAAGGTGGCCGAGGAAGCAGACAAGGCGCAGATGGACGTGGAGTCCAAGGCGGTCGCACTCGAAACGCAGAAGATCAAGAGCGCAAGCGAAATTTTCAAGACTTTGGGAACAGGTGTATAAATGAAGATTGGATTCAACCCGCAGAGCATCGTAGGACTTGACGGCATGCCCCTCGTGGGGCGTGTCACTTTCTATGTACACGACAGCGACGTCAAGGCGACGGTTTATTCCATGCAGGGAGACGCATTCGTGGAATCACAGAATCCACAACTTCTCAACAATGCTGGTCGCCTTGACGAAACCGTGTTCTTTGACGCGGCAATCATTGACGTTTCCATTCAGCAATACATCGGCGAGACCGGACACATGACGCCGGATTCTCCGGACGAGGATTTTGCACCGTTTGACAATTTCGAAGTAGGTCTTGAAATTCCTGTTGGCGAATCCGTGACGAACGTTGAAACGATTGCAGACCTTGAGGATGCGAACACGGATTCCGGAGTGGTTCTCGTTACTGGGTATTACGAAAAGGGTGACAGCCCCGCACGTTTCTACCTTTGGGACAAGGATGCGAACAACAATCCGGACGGCGGCTACGTTATCGCGTCCAACAATTCAGACACGGGCCGCTGGATTCTCCTCTGGTCTTGCGGTACAATACCATGCACGCTTTACGGCGTGTTCCCCGGAGTGAACGAAACCAATATTTCCAGCTTCCTTTCTTATCCGGCGCAAGTCGGATCGCACCTTCTCTGCACTTCTCCTTCTCCGAGATTCGTGGCTGGAACATACGCGGCAAACACGACCTTCACGACCACGAAGACGGTCAAGTTCGATCGTGGCGCGAAGTTTCCGAACGCATTCTTCCACCTTGACGGCATGGAAGCGGACGAGGGCGGAGCGGATTACATCGCCGACTTCTACTTCACGCGACAACATGAGGCACGGCTCTCTTGGTTCCGTTCTCTTTCTGCATTCTGGACTTGCAACGCTGAAAAGCTCGTCCTCGACCGCGACTTCCTCGCGAACAGGACCATCTCCTCTTCATGCGCCGTTACCGGCAAGACGGTAGAGGGCGACATGCGCGTGAACGCCACGTACACGTCGGAAGGCTATCTCAAGTTCAGCAACTGCAATTTCTGTGCGCGCGGAATCTTCAACCCGACGATGGACAAGATAAAGTTCCAGGGCGCACGCTGGGACGACAAACTGTGGACGACCACGTACAGCGCGGACTCGTTCAATTTCATCAATTTCTCCGGCACCTACGCGGGCGCGTTCGTGGACTTCCTCTCGGTAAACGGCAACGCTCCGATGAACGTGATCGAGCTCAAGGACTTCGGCAACGCTGACATATACGTCAAGGCTCGGCTCTGCGACATCGCGAACTCACTCAACGTGTCCTCGAAGCTATACCTCGAAGGACGCAGGATTTCTGGACTGGTTGCATCGGTACTCGAAGAGGTACACGACGCCACCATCGACGGGCTGTGCGACCTCGCTGGCGGTTCCGTCTCTCTGTTCAATGTCCGCGCGCAGTCGGTCAAGTTCACCGGCACCACGTTGAACGTACACGGCTGCGAGATGTTCCTCGCGGAAGGCTCGGCGTTCTCGAACCTTTTCGGGGAGCGTTCCAAGTTCGCGAAGGCGACGGCGTGGGACATCGCGCCACTTGTCAACCTTTATGACTGCGAGTGGTCTGTCGGAATGGCTGCATCGAACGACAACGAGACGGACGTGCAGCCTGCATCGTTCACGAAGTGCCACCTCCACGACTGCACGGTCATCCACAAGAGGCTCGCGCTCAAGGACTGCACGGTAACAGCGTGCCAGATTGGAATCTACCCGTACAAGTCCGGCAGCTCGTACTATATGACTTTCACGATGGAAGGCTGCACGGTCAACAACGCGGTGCCTATTACGTTCCAGAAGTTCGCGGACGCGACGGACGAGGTGAACGGCATAGAGCCCTCTATCCGCATCGTGAACAACACGTTCAGCGGCAACGCCTACGGCATCCGCGCTCCGTTCTATTCCAACGTGACGAACCGCAGCCTGTTCTTCAAGGCGGGACGCCTCACGGGCGTCGTATACTCCGGTAACGGCGGCGAATGCCCAGCGGACTCCGCCCAGGTATCCTTCTCGAACGACTGGACGGCGGTAACCGCCTACGACACCGACCTCTCGAACAGCGGCTACGTTTCGCCGGTTGAACTCCGCGCGTTCCCGACCGCGAGCCAGCGCACCGCGCTCACGTCCATCGACTTCGGGAAGTGGACGCAGGAATACTCGCTCACGGACAACATCGGCGAAGGCATCAGCACAGAGAACAAAATAGGACGACACATCGTACACAGCGTGCAGCTTACGACATGGAACGCACAGGAGCAATACAACGACTTCTTTTCGCTCCGATACTATTCCGCATCCAACCCGAACAAGCCAATCATCCTTATGTAAGGGGAACGAATCATGTCTCTGCAATACCTTTTTGACCCTAACAAGCAATTCCAGAGCCGGAACGGCGTTAACGCCGTAAACGGCTTTTTGCGCGTGTACCTCAACGGCACGGACGACCGAGCGACTACATACCGCAATTTCGACGGAGGACTGAACGAACCCGACATCGTGCTTGACACGGACGGACGCGCCGTCGTGATCGTTGACGATACGAAGACATACCGAATTGAGGTGTACAATCGCATCGGCGGACTTATGTGGACGGTAAGCAACTACAAGGCACGGGGCGGAAGCGGTGGCGGAACCGGCACACCCGTGAGCGTGGAAGGTACGGTAGGAGAAATCGACGTCGACGAGAACACCGAGGGCGGCGTGAAGCATTTCGTGATTGGCCTCGCGTCAACCATCAAGAACGCCATCGCGACACTCACCATGGCCGTGAACGGCGTCGCGAATGCGCTCAACGGCAAGAAGGACAAACAGACCCCAGTCAACGTATCGGGCGCAACAACAAAGACCCTTGTGGGAATCTCGCAGGATTCGGACGGGGTGATGACTCCCGAATTCGACGACATCGCGTTCCCGGACTGGACTAGCGCAATCAACGCGGCCGTGGCTACGTGCGAAAAGCTGGAAAACAAGAAGACGACCATTACCGGCTATGAGAGCAGCAACACGTACTACCCGACAATCAAGGCGGTTGTGAATTTTGTCAACGGAATGTTGCAGAACCTCGGCGGCAAATTGATTACGGACAACGGCGACCCGTTCGCAAGCTCGTCCGCGTTGCCGTCTACTACGCCGTTCCATGGCGTAGACATTGCCGACAAGGACTACGCCTACGTGCAGGGGGTAGGAACGGCCGAACGCTGGAGCGCGACCGTAAGCGGCTCGTCCGTGGCATGGGTGCAAGAATACGCCATTAACATTCCCGTCTTTACGCCTAGCCAACAGGCCATCATTGACGGCGACAGCTCCGATATGACGGCCACGTTCTCTACGGCAAGCACCCGCACGAACATATCCACGGGCGAGAAGCTGTCCGTTATCTTCGGCAAGATTGCCAAGTGGTTCGGCGACCTCAAGGCCGTTGCGTTCAGCGGCTCATATAACGACTTGAGCAATAAGCCGACGATTCCGACAGTAAACAATGGAAAGTTGACAATCAAACAGAACGGGACAAGCAAGGGAACGTTCAGCGCAAACCAATTAAGCAATACCGAAATAAACGTAACAGATACAACTTATGAATCAAAGAGTGCTGTATCGGGCGGTACGGCTGAATCACTTGTAACAACGGGCGAAAAGTACAATTGGAACACCAAGCAGAACGCAATCAGCGATTTGGCTGAAATAAGAAGCGGAGCAGCAGCGGGAGCATCTGCATTACAGCCTAGTGGCAATGGTTCAAACGTTACATCTACGTTTACGGCCGCAAGTTCACGTACCAACATTTCGACGGGCGAGAAATTGTCCGTGATATTCGGGAAAATTGCAAAGTGGTTCTCGGACTTGAAGGCACTCGCTTTCAAGGACAATGTTTCTAATTCCGATATTAGCGGTACGATTGCAGACGCACACATCGCTAGTGCAAGTACCTGGAAC
>Ga0326512_10001893_pt1 | contig 15729 bp, 13 predicted proteins | sample 1_2617_0518_D_FD_203652 | JGI IMG/M metagenome (GOLD analysis project Ga0326512, IMG submission 203652) | Bovine rumen microbial communities from UC Davis, California, United States - 1_2617_0518 | ecosystem: Host-associated > Mammals > Digestive system > Stomach > Rumen | place: USA... | reverse complement strand
CTGCCCGTCCTTCAGAGAATATAATAATAAGGAATTGTCACTTCAAGGGACTTCATGGTGTGGTGATAGGTTCTGAGATGAGTGCTGGCGTACGTAACGTGTTTGTGGAGGATTGCGACTATGCTGGCTACGTAAAGCGCGGACTCTACATCAAGACCAATCCTAATCGTGGCGGTTTCGTAAACAATATCTACTTCAACCGTTGCAAATTTGGCGACGTGGAAGACCTCTTTTATATTACATCCATGTACGCAGGCGAGGGAGCTGATGACAATCACTTCACAGATGTTCACGACATTCACGTTCAGGATGTAACCTGCAACAGCGCCAGCGCAGCTGCTATAGTGTTGCAGGGCACAGAGGCAAAACCGCTTCACGACATCTCCTTCCGTAATGTCAACGTGGGCAAGGCTAAAACTGGTTATGCCTCTATGAACACTCTCGACATCATCCTGCAAAACTGCAACCTCGGCGGCTCCGTAACTGGTGCCCCGTCTCAAGCGCAATAGTCGAGTTTTTTCCTAATTCTTCGAGCAGAGCTCGGAGTCTAATTCTTCGAGCGAAGCTCTCAGGCGAGCAAAGCTCGGAGCCTAATTCCTAATTAAAAAAAAGAACCCACACTCGTGAGTTCTTTTTTCATTCCGTGCGCCTGACAGGCACAATAATACGGAAATCCATATTTTTCCATTTTAAACGAATTTGATTGAAATTCAACAAATTACACGCAAATCGTTCTAAGCATACGCATTCTAAATATTTCTTAAAATTCAATATTGTCGCCAAAAAAATACTTTTTGGCGACACTTATTTTTAGTATCTTTGCAACAAAATACAAAACTATGGCTAAAATAGATTTCAACCTTTCCAAAAAAACCAATGATGCACAACTAAGCGAAGTGCTTATTCGTTTCGTTCCCTGTAGGGGACTTAATCTCCGCGCCAAAAGCGGTGTATGGATTTCACCTAAGCACTTTCGCTATTTCGTGGATAGAGAAGCAACTAAGAAAGCTGGTATATCTATTCCCGACAAAGTAACATCTGTTACTGTTGAGGAAGCTAAAGAGCATGGTTACATTCTACGCACTTCTGGCGAAATAGTATTCCTGGAGCGTTTTATGACACCTCAACTGCTTGGAGAAATGAAGGAGGCAGCTAAATTAGAACAGCTAAAAATTGCAATAGCGCAAGCCTACACTGAAACTGACAAAGCAGAAATAGACTCGCAGTGGCTCACTCGCGTTATAAAAAAATTCCACAATCCAAACATTTTCATAGAAAAGACTAATTGGAAAGAGAAAAGTATATATGAGCTTATAGAAGAATATATTGAAAGGAAGAACTTCTCCGACTTTCATGCGAAAGCTATACGTGTTCTGTCTCGTGATTTAGCACGATTCGAGGCATTCAAGAACAAAGTCCTGAGACAGGACTTTAAGTGGAAGGTATGGGAAATCCACAAAGAAGATATAGAAGAATTTGAGAGTTTCCTTCGCAATGAGGCTTTGATTGCAAAAGACTACCCAATGCAATATGCGCCTATTCTCTGCAACTACCCACCAGAAATAGGAGGAAAGCATGTAAAACTGAAGTTAGAAGTTAGAGGCGAGAACACTATTATCAAACTAAAGAAGAAACTCAAAGCATTCTTTCAATGGTTGCATGAGACTGGACGAATAGAGAACCAACCTTTCAAGGGCATCAAAATCGGCTCTGAGAAGTATGGCACTCCTTTTTACCTTACTAAGGAAGAGAGAAATGCCATAGCAGAGGCTAACTTGCAAAGCCTATGGCTTCAACATGATGAAGAATTTAGAAAGAGATTACCTGTGACAGACTTCAAAGCTCTTTCTATCCAAAGAGACATCTTCGTATTTCAGTGTCTTGTTGGATGCCGTGTTGGAGATTACTATAGGCTGACAAAAAACAACATAAGTAATGGCATTCTGGAGTACGTACCGCACAAGACCGAGGATGAGGATGCACCAGTTAAGCCACGCATACCACTCAATGAACATGCTTTAAAACTTGTTGAGAAATATAAGGGAAAAGACCCTAAAGGAAGACTTTTCCCCTTTATTTCTTCACAAAAATACAACATTGCTATAAAGAAAATCTGCGAGATTTGCGATATCACTCGTATTGTGCAGGTCAGAAATCCCAAGACGGGAGAAACTGAGAGCAGGAGAATATGCGATCTGGCAAGTTCACACATGGCACGCAGAACATTCGTTGGTGCGGCTTATAAAGCGGTCAAAGACCCCAATATCGTTGGTAAGATGAGCGGACATGTTGAAGGTAGCCGCGCATTTGCAAGGTATAGAGAAATCGATGACGAAATTCTCAAAGAGACCATCTCAAAGATATAGGTTGCGCGCAGTTTTACTCATATTACGAAAATTCTACTACATTTTTCACTTTTCTCTACAATTTGCACGCAATTTTGCACGTAGTTTTGCACGTAGTTTTGCACGTAGTTTTGCACGTATATTTTTTTGGTTTTCAGCAACTTACACATATTCGTTAAATATGTTTAAAACTTTTGCTGGATTCAAAAAAAAATGATTAACTTTGCATCATCAATTTTAATCAAAAGCGAAAAATAATATGAACAATTTAAGTGATTTTATGTCAAGGCATACTGAGCGACCTGTTCAATATGTTATTGGTGCAAGAGACCTCAAAGAGGTTATTCTGGAGGTTATCAGTGAGAGAGAAGAACAACTGAAGGCGCAAGTAACTCCCAAAGAAGAATATCTTGAACCTTCAGAAGTCGCTAAACAGTTCCACATAACCAAGACTACATTGTGGCAATGGGGAAAGAAGGGCATCCTGCACCCAAGAAAGTTAGGCAGAAAAGTTTTTTACGCCAAAAGCGAACTGGCTAACATTATGCAGGCCTAAAAAAATAGCCTCAAAGCATATATCTCTGAGACTATTAGTGATTAGAAGAATTTTACTATTCTTTCATCTTTAGCGAGTGCAAAGTTAAGTAAAATTCTTCTGAATCACAAGTTTTTTATTCATTTATCTAAAAAAAGATTTCAAAAAACTATGAATTTTACAGATTTTACAAAGGAACAATTAGAGAATCTGGCTAAGCCAGAAGATTATCGAAAAGGCTTATTTATAGAGGTCGGCGGCCAAATCAGGAAGTTGTCCTCTGTGACTAAGGCAGACGGAGAAAAAGAAGAAATTTATATACCTTGGCCGAAAGATAGCCTATATAGAGCTTATGGCAAAGACTTTGTGAACGAAACGATTTTTAAAGAAATGCCCAAATTAGATGGTGAAACATTGAGGCCTGACCACCTCAATTATAATCTGGTTGTTGACCGTTACCTTAATACGTATCACCCTCTCAAATACAAGCCTATGCCAGGACCTGATTGGAGACATATTGACGAGTTATTTCACCATATATTTGAAAACCAGTATGAACTGGGGCTTGATTATGTTCAAATTCTTTACACTAAGCCCATGCAGAAGCTACCCCTTCTTCTCCTTCTTAGCCGAGAGAACAACACTGGAAAATCAACTTTTTGCAACTTTTTGAAGAAAGTTTTCGGTGATAATGCAACAGGTATGAACAGCGAAGGGCTTCGTAGCAGGTTCACCTCCACTTGGGTGAACAAACTACTCGTATTTGTGGAAGAAAAACTTCTTGATAAAGATAGCGACTGCGACATGATAAAAAACCTCGTTACAGGTTTTTCAACCCAAAGCGAAGCAAAAGGCAAAGATAGAAAAGAGGTGCCTCTCTTCGCAAAACTCATTATGACATCAAATAACATATATACTCCTATCGTGATCCATGAAGATGACACTCGTACATGGATTAGGGATGTTCCAACGCTGCCAAAGAAAGTGCCAGGTTCTCCTGACTTCCTTACCGAATGTGAGAAGGAAATACCTTATTTCCTTGATTTTCTTCTTCATAGACAACTAAGCACCCAGTGCGAAGACAGATTGTGGTTTTCCCCAGAACGGCTAAGAACTACTGCTTGGCAAAGGATAGTGAATGCGTGCCGTTCCAATATGGAGAAGCAATTAACCGAAATACTACTTGATATTATGGATACTTTCAATATAGACGTTCTTCGTTATTCGGTCGTCAATATCGTAGAGATGTTAGCTATCGAGAAAACAAAAACCGATCGAGTAGCTGTAAAACAACTTCTCAAAGATAGGTGGAACCTACCAATGACGGATAAAGAAAAAGAACGATATGACCTCTACATGCCTAATTTGGGCGGTGTGCAAAAGTATAGTCGTACATCTACTACTGGAAAATGGTATGAGTTCCGAAAGGAATTTTTACAGTCTTTAACAGTGTAGCCATTTTTTGCAGGAAACCATTTCACAAATTTCACAGTTTTCACAAACCTCATAAATACTGGTGATAGCGGTGTGAAATTCTTGTGAAAAGTGTGAAGTCTATAGGTCTTTTTTTATATAGGATGGTTAATCTTGTGAAAAGACCTAAGACTTCACAATGAAATTCACAAATTATATTATTGACATACAACATGTTACACTATATTTAGAATTTTGTGAAGATATTGGATGATTCGATAAAGAAATAAACACTAATCGTGTAAATATGTTAAAAAAGTTGAGACGGAGGAAAAGGAAGCATGAGTACATCTGAAATAAAAGAACGATATACCTGTTTCGACCTGTTGGGCGAGGCCGCAAAGAAGGTTGCTGGTGGTTACCTCTATAGGTGTCCTTGGCGTGAGGATGCACACCCCTCATTGTCTGTATCAAACGATGGCAGAGGTTGGCATGATTTCGCCACAGGGGAACATGGAAGTGTTATTGACCTGGCATTGAAGGTATGGAATACCTCCAGTGTGAGTGAAGTGTGCTCACGCTTCGGGGAAAAGACGCTTTCTTTTCCTCAGCCCTCCTTGCCAGTAAATAATAGGACAAAGGAAAGGAGAGGTCAGCACAATGCTTTTGCTGTATTCGATACGGTTAGCCTACAATCTATGCAACTGCTTGATTACCTTCATAATCGAGGAATAAATGTAGAATATGCCAAGCAGTTCTGCCGAGAAGCTCACTACTCATTTCGCAAAGATGGCAGTGCCTACCTCACAGCCATTGCTTTCCAAAATGACAATGGCGGTTTCGAGCTTCGCAGTGCACCGTACACGGGCAACGCTAACGGCTTCAAAGGTGCGAATGCGCCCAAAGGTATATCTACTATCTTTCGCTTCAATAATACTCCAGTGGTAGTGTTTGAAGGCTTTATGGATATGTTGTCATTCGCTACTCTTTGCGGTGGTGTAAAACATAACTATTTAGTCCTAAATAGCGTTGCGCTCGTTGACCGAGCTATTAAAGCATTGAAAAATTATAAAAATACAATTTTTCTTTCCCTCGACAACGACAAAGGTGGTGACGATGCAACAAAAAAACTCCTTACTGCCCTACCCTCCGCGAAGGATATTCGCAATCGTTTTTCTTACATAAACGGAATACAATGCGAGGATGTAAACGAGTATCTAATGGCTCTGAGAAAATATCATTTGAGAATATAAATGTGTACACATTAAAAAAATAATTGTGTACACAACACCTTTTTCTATGTATAAATAATGTGTACACAATCACTATAAAACATAGAAAGTGAACAAAATATAGTTTGTTGCAAGTTGGTGTGTTGGGTACACATTTTTCGCATTTTCATGCAAAATAGACCACTCGCAAGCTCGCAGTAATCACATTTAAAAAAGTAATAATAATATGGAAAATAAAAATAATGGACATGTAAGGTTAGATCTTGCTTTTTTCACAAATGCAAATACAACTAAGCAAACAGTAAAACCTGAGGCTAAGGAGATTGCTCATCCAGAGGCTAAGCCAATGGCTAAACAAGAGGCTAAACAAATAATAAAGCCTGAGGATAAGACTGTAGTTAAACCTCAGGCTAAGGAGAAGAAGAAGGAAGTTCCTCCACAAATAGATGACGTTGAAAAAGAACTGAAGGAGAGAGGTGGTAAGGGTCTGTACATCATTCAAGAGAAAAAAAACAAGAAAGGAAAACTGGTGATGACGAAGACAGGCAAAGTGGCAAACATATTAAACCCTTATCGCATTGGTATTTTACGAGTCAAAATAAATGTGGACGGAGATTATAAACTTCAATGGACGAAGAAAGATGACCCAAGCCCTGACAAATTTACTGGCATAAGAATAACTGAGGAGGAATATAAATCTTTTCTCTCTACTGCATCGGTAAATAAACGAATCGATTTACTCCTAAAATATAAACGAGAACTTGTAAAAAAGGATATAAAGAACGATGAACTTCTGAAAGTGCGCTGCACAATAGAAGAAAAATCAAAAGCACAAAATGACGCTAAAGAATGTGGCATCACAATTTCTGAACTTATCCGTATGAGGATAAATAATACGCAGCCACATGTGCCCTTCACTGAGAAGGAAAGAAAATTACAAGACGTTGCAATGCAACGTATCATTGAAATGGAGAGGTTTCGAAACGCTCTGAGTAGTTACCTGAAGACAACAGGAGCAAAGGGCGTGCAGCGTTTGGATGCTATTTTTTGCAGTCAACCTGGTACTGATTACGCTCGCGAAATATGGAATGTTACACAATATTTAAAAAAAATATTTAAGATAAAGGAGGAAGTGTTATGGTGATAAAAGCAATGGCGGTTAATGCCGCCCACGGAAGAGATGTTATTGGCTATGACATCAAGAAAGATAAGGCGAAAATCATAAAGATACAAGCCTTAAAGGATACTATTTTCGGATTTCCTTCTCCTGAATATGTTTACGCACAAATGAGGTCTCAGCAGGAGTTTGTGGGTAAGAAATGTAAAGACCCTTTCTTTCGCGTAGAGATTTGCCCTTCTGCGGAGGAAAGTAAAGGATGGACGGAAGAAGATTGGCTCAAACTTTGTGACGATACGATTGCCAAGTTTAAGGAACAAGAAATAGACATGACTAATACGCAGTTGATGTGCGTATTACACCGTGACACAGGTGAAGGTAAATGGCATGTGCATCTTGTGGCTAATCGTATAGCAATGGATGGTAGTGTTATTAACGCGTGGCGATGCAAGACGAAAGCCCACGCTGTGGCAGATGCCATAGCGAAAGAGCGGGAATGGATTCTCGCCTCTGATGTGAAGAAACCTGTAAGAAAATCAGAGATAAGGCAGGATGCTTATTCTGTACTCAGTAAAATGGAGAAGTTCGACATCCGTACTTTCTTTGCTAATATGCGTGCTAAAGGTTACATTATACAGGACCGATGGTCGATGGAAAAATGTGTCGGGTATTCTATCGGTAAGGAGAAGAAAGTTCTTTTTAAATCTTCTGCTCTCTCAGGTAGAGACCTGATGCCCTCACGTATAGAAGAAACTTGGAAAAAATTACGTAGTGCACAGGCACAACAGGAACTGGCACAAGAAGCGAAGCAGGAAGAGAAAACCTTCATACCTAAGGTAGAGGAAAAGCATACTGAGATGGTTTTCTACGAATATACGACAGATTATGACGGCTATATTCCTTTCTCTATTCCTAAGGTGCTTGACGATGTTATTCAGGAAGAGATAAAAGTTCCAGACGAGCTGTATGATGATAGCTACCTTGATTGTGACGAGGAATGGGATGATGAACTTGCTGACCGTCCACGTGTAGCGAGAGGAGCCGCTGCAATACTGGTTGGTCTGATGCTGCCTGATGGTAGTGATGGCTCAGCCGTTGGCGGTGGTGGCGGAGGAGTACAGGATGAACTTTCACGATGGGATGGTCTGCCTGTGGAACGCCAGGATGAATATATCAGCTGGGCAAGGAGAGCTGCGCATGAGGCTAATGAGTATTACCGTCCTCAGAAGGTAGAAAGAAGTCGGTCAAGATATACTCGTTAAACACACCGCATTTTGCTCTCTGAGAGCAACTTATGGCAGAGGCAGGGTGAATGTTTGTTCTTTTTCCCTTAGGTAAAAAGAAAAAAAATGAAGGTGATAAAATGATTTTTTATACAATCTTTTTTTTGTCACCTTATTTTTTGTATCTTTGTACCCAAAATAGAAGCAAATCTAATATGAAAACAGATAAGCAAATAGCGTTAGCTGCTGCTGAGTTCGCTGAACGCTGGCAAGGAAAAGGATATGAAAAAGGCGAGTCTCAACTATTCTGGGCAGACTTGCTCACTACTGTATTTGGGGTTGAGAACCTTCCTTCTTTTATCCGTTATGAAGAACAGGTGCACAGCATGGTGGACTCCACCAACTTTATAGACGCGCACATACCAACGACAAAAGTGCTTATCGAACAAAAGTCTATCGACAAAGATTTACGTGCGCCTATAAAACAAAGTAGCGGAATAATGCTTACACCCTTCCAACAGGCAAAGCAATATGTTGCAAATATGCCACGCTCACAACATCCTAAATGGATTGTGACATGTAACTTTGCAGAGTTCCTGGTTTATGACATGGAAAATCCCAATGGAGAACCTGAGCAGATTTTCCTGAAGGATTTAGGAAAAGAATATTATCGCATGAAATTCCTTGTAGATAACACGTCAGAACACATCAACAAGGAAATGGAGGTTTCAATGCAAGCAGGTGAGATTGTTGGCAGGATATACGACGCATTGCTGACACAATACGATGATTACTCACCAGAAGCGTTGCGATGGCTTAACGTGTTATGTGTTCGCATTGTATTCTGTCTCTATGCCGAAGATGCTGGCATATTCAGCCGAGACCAGTTCCATGATTATCTCTCCAAATATGACGCAGCTGATATGCGTAATGCGCTTATCAGACTGTTTGAGGTTCTAAACACACCGACAGATAAACGTAGCCGCTATCTGATGGAAGATTTGAAGGCATTTCCATACACCAATGGTGGTATGTTTGCAGAGCAAATAGAAATACCTCAGTTTACAGAAGAACTAAGGCAGACACTGCTTCACAATGCCAGCCTCGATTTTAACTGGAGCGAAATTTCACCTACAATTTTCGGTGCAGTATTTGAAAGCACTCTAAACCCTGAGACAAGACGCTCAGGAGGTATGCACTATACCTCTATAGAGAATATCCATAAGGTTATAGACCCTCTCTTTATGAATGGTTTCAAGGCTGAGTTTGAAACTATTCTTGAAGATAAAGTAGAAAAGACCAGGAACAAGAAGCTGGATGCCTTTCAAGAAAAACTTGCCAATCAGGTTTTCTTTGACCCAGCCTGTGGCAGCGGAAATTTCCTGACGGAAACATACCTCTCACTTCGTAGGCTGGAGAATGAGGTTATCCGTGCCAGACATCACGGACAGACTTTCTTAGGAATGGATAGTGTTAATCCTATTAAGGTCGGCATCGGTCAATTCTACGGCATAGAGATAAACGACTTTGCCGTTACTGTAGCCACCACCGCACTTTGGATAAGTGAGGCTCAGATGATGGCTGAGACAGAGAAAATTATCAGTTTCAATGATAATTTTCTACCTCTAAAAACCTATACCAACATTACTGAGGGAAATGCGCTGCGCATTGACTGGAGTACCGTTGTACCAGTGGATAGGCTCTCTTACATCGTCGGCAATCCTCCGTTTGTAGGTCAAGCAATGCGTACAAAAGAGCAAACAGAAGATTTGAAAGAAGTCTTTGCTCCATCAAAAGACTATGGCAAACTGGATTATGTAGCAGGATGGTTTAAGAAAGCCGCAGACCTAATAGAAGGTACTAATGCAGAAGCCGCTTTCGTCTCTTCAAACTCCATTTGTCAAGGTGAATCCGTTAATCTGTTTTGGCAGAAACTACTTGGCAACTGCCTTTACATTAACTTTGCGCATAGTACATTCTTGTGGACAAGTGAAGCGAAAACAAAGGCGGCTGTTATGTGCGTTATTGTAGGCTTCTCTTATAAAGAGCGGAAAGACAAACTGCTTTTCAATGGTGACAAATACGAAATAGTTGAGCATATTAACGGCTACCTAAAAGCCGCTCCAGATGTTTTCATTACAAATCGTAGTAAGAGTATCAATGAAGGATTGGCAAAAGTCGTACAAGGCAGCCCACCTGCTGATGATGGCCGTTTGCTTTTCAGTAAGGCTGAACGTGAAGTTTTTGTAAAACGTTATCCAGAACTTGATGATGTTCTGTTGCCCTTTGTTGGTAGTCGCGAGTTTATCAACGATACAGAATACACTCGCTATTGTTTATGGCTTGTTGGTAAACGACCTGCCGACTACGCACATATTCCAGAACTAACAGAACGATTCCACTATATTAGCGAGTATCGTTTGAGTAGCCCTGTAGATAGGATTCAAAAGACGGCAAACAAGCCATACCTTTTTACGCAAAACAGACAGCCCGAAACTGACTATCTTCTAATACCGCGTGTATCTTCGTCATCCCGCCGCTATATTCCTGTTGGCTTTTTGCCGCCAAATGTAGTAGCCAGTGATTCTGCTGTACTCGTATATAATGCCTCACTTGTTGACTTCGGCATCATCTGTTCCAATGTTCATAATGCTTGGATGCGTGTAGTAGCAGGACGTTTGAAGAATGATTATCGATATGCGCCATCTGTTTACTATAACTTCCCGATGCCATCACCTACAGAGGAGCAGAAGCAAAGGATTGAAGAAACGGCACAAGCAATCATTGATGCCAGAAAACTCTATCCAGACAAGAGCCTTGCCGATATGTATGGCGAAAATATGTATCTCTATCCCGAATTGCTGACCGCACATCAAAACAATGACCGTGCCGTAATGCAAGCCTACGGTTTTCCTGTGAAGTCCTCCTTTACGGAAAGTCAGTGTGTGGCCGAGTTGTTTAAGTTGTATAAGGAAAAGACGAAATAAGAATAAGAAGTATCAAAACATCGGATATGAAAAGAAATAGTTTTCACTTGCAAATAAATCTTTATAAAGAAGGTAAGGATTTTCCTTTAAGCGGAGTTGATATGCCCATCTATTATGAGGAGCGTACTATCAAAAGAATTGTGGAGGTTTTAAAACCGCTGTTTAACAAGACGACAAATGTAGTTATTGATTCGTCTCAAAAGAACAATGTGTTTATAAAGGACATTGTTCTATTTTGCAAGACAGAAGGCATTGATTACGGGAAAGTAATGTCTTGGACAGTACAAATAGAAAGCAGAGAGAATATTATAATCTCAATTGTCTTTAATAAGGGAGTCTATGAAGATGTTTATACCATAAATATCTAAGTTTGGATGTTCTATTCAGCAAGGAATTAAAATATGGAATACGGAATAGTTTATCTTTTAACCAATCCTGTAATGCCAGGTCTTGTAAAGATTGGCATGACTACACAGGAAGATATAGACAAAAGAATGAAGGAACTCTATACGACGGGCGTTCCCGTTCCCTTTGAGTGCCAGTTTGCTTGCAAGGTGAAGAAAGGCGACTGCGCCAAGATAGAGAAAGCCCTGCACACGGCATTTGCACCACAGCGCATCAATGCCAACCGTGAGTTCTTTCGCATACAAGTTGAACAGGCCAAAGCCATCCTTGAACTATTCCACCATACCGACGTGACGGAAGAAGTGAGCGACGAAATAGAAAGCGACTTGACTGATGACGATAAGGCTGCATCGACAAAGGCACAGATTCATCGTCCACCGCTTAACTTCTACGAAATGGGAATGCAAAAGGGTGATGTACTGCAATGGAAAGACGACCCAACCGTTTCCGTTACGATTGTATCGGAGCGGAAAGTCTGCTATGAGGGAGAAGAAGCTTCCATCAGTGCGCTTTCTGCAAAGTTGAAGGGCTACAAAGTCAAGCACGTTGCCCCCGGTGCCAACTGGCTCTATAAGGAAAAACTTCTCAGCGACATTTACGACGAAACTTATCCGTTTGAAGAATAAAGAGCTAATCATTGTGTATTATGGAGAATAAGCCAAAGACGAAGAAAGAATGTTTTGCTCAGTTGGACGAAATGCTGAGTGAGACAGACAAAAAGGCTATCGTGGAAGCGGAAGACCTTTTCGAGTTTCATTTTACCCTCGGTTTATGGATTCGCAACAATTGGTTATACGAGCGCAACGAAGAAGAACTGGAATCGCTCAGTAAGGCATTCAGCATAGATGTACCCTATTTTGCGGCTGATGATTTGTCATCGGAGATATTGGATGCATATCAAAAGCATTTGAGGAGGATTAACAATTAGCACAACGAAAGCCAACCCTTTTTGAAGAATGAAAATACCAAGTGCCAAGGAAAAGGATTTTGTATTGAAACAATATTTCAATAGAGATGTTAAAGGTGTTGCACCACCAAAAGAAGAGGATTGTCCACAAAATATTCGTGAAATAGAAGCCATTCTCAGTGATGATGGATATATAGTATCAAACAATGGCTATCTTGTAATTAGCACAAAAGGCAGGGCTTTTCTTTGCAAAGGTGGCTATACTGCAATAAGGAATAAAGAACGCCTAAAGTACGGTCTTAGTTATCTATCGGGAGTAATCAGTGGTATAGTTCCATGGCTTCTTACTCAGTGTTCCAATTAGTGTTTCTATACCTTTATATAATATATGCTCAGGGAATGGTTCTTTCGTAAGGTTGCCAAATAATGCTCAACTTCCTTTGTTGGCTCAGAAGCACCTGCAATGACCATCTTTCCTATCTTGTCACGACAGAAGAGATAAGCATATTGGCACAATTGCCCTAATGCCTCTGTGACACAATCGAATGGGTTGAGAGCTGTTTTGACTTCGTACAGATCGTAAAAATCAGTACCTTTGACAACGGCATCAATTCGTTTGGCACCTACGCGAATTTCTGTACCAACATTATCTTTGCCACTCTCAACGCAAAGCCTGTCGTATAGTTTGCGCATTAATTCGTTGTGAAGGTTCTTTGTGGTTATAGCATCACCATGACCAGAGCGAATGTCTGAACTTTGTGGGATGTTGAGACCTGGCACAAACGTAATGTCTGAGGGTACAGTCGTACGCTCTAATATCTTGTTCAATTTCTTCAACCACTGGCCCAAATCGTTATGATCAATGAAAGTATAGCTCTCAGCCATGAACTTCTCTGGAGGGTTAGCTCCCTTCTTTCGTAATGATAAGCGCTTGTTAGTTGTTGTATTGTTAATAAAATACTCTCCAACCAATTTTATGCAATCTTCGTAATTTTCGTTATCTGTTACAAATACCCAAGTGGCTCTTGATGCTTTGGGTAATGCATTCTCAAATACGACTGCACATTTATCATTTGGCATATCAACGGAAAATATAAAGGCCTCTTCTTCATTACCATGGAATAACTCTTTTACAGGAATTAACTTCTTATCGTTTTGAAGGCTAATAAGATTGTCTAAATAGCCATTCTTTAAAGAAGCTTTCTTTTTAATTTCATCCGTATTAATGTCTAACCCATGTTTATTCGATGATCTTAGTTCTTTCTGCACATCTTCCCACCAGTCGCCATGTTTATTCATGTTGTCGTGCAAGATACGGACATAGTTGCTCAGTAAATATGGTTTAGAAAGCCCTATGACTATTTTTTCATTAAAGATAATTCTCACATCTTTGGGGAATCTGTCAGAAAAGTATTTGTGTACATGGCAAAGGCAATGATACGAATTAAGATCTGTAACCCTCAATGGGCTGATCAATAAATTCTTCTGCCCTTTGTTGACTATCCAAACATAATAAAAGCCATCGTGAAATTCTATATTGTCTATGCAAAGAAGGGCCTTTTGTTTTTGTTCGTCGTTTGCCTTTTTAGTCTTCTCCTCCTTTTGTTTTGTCTTGTTTTTAAGAGTTCTACAATAATTAATCAAATCAAATTTATAAAAGATAAAGGTCTTTTTTTCTGGCTTTATTTTGATCGTTACAGTAAATCCGTTAAAGATACTTCTTTCCAAATCTGAGCAGACACTCAAATATTGGTCAATAATAGTGTTAACACCCTTTATGCCTGGATGCTTGTATTCATATACTATGCCATCACATTTTACTGAAGTACTCCCATTTTCAAACTTAAATTGGGAGAATCGAATTTTTCTCTTATTATCTTTCTTCGCAAGGGGCTTATCAATTCCATCCAATAATTCCGATAATTGTTTTTTCTTTTTCCTTACCTCTTCTCTTTCTTTGTTTTGTTTATCTTTCATCTCCTTTTCAACTTGGAAAGACACCAAATTGAGCCTTGAAAGCAATCCTTCATCTTCAAAAGTAAAAGAATGCTTGGAACGATTAATGCGTATTACAATAATCAAATCATTTTCTTTTGCAAGATAACGGTCTGATTTTACATATGCAGGTGCATGTCCATCCAACAAGACAAAGGCTTCCGTTCCCATTTGAAAAAACAACCTGTGGTTTTCATATTTCAAATCCTTTAATGGGAGCCTTTTTTCGAATACCGTGACTTCTTTGCCATTAAATAAATTATGCGATTTATTTGATCTTGTATTCTTTTTTGTTCTTTGGAACAAAGTTTTAGCCTTTGATTTCGTTAAAATATCACCGCTAAATCGTTTTTGTAGAGCCTCAAATTGAGCATCAGATAACTTAGTATTTGGTTCCATTTCCTTAGTAGGTTCAAGTCCTGGAACAGACTTCAAATAGTCAACAACAGTCTCTGTGCCGATGTTGAGTATTGTCATTGCTTTGTTCAATCTGATACCCATAATACAATACAAATTTCTTGATGCAAATTTACTAAAAATATCTGAGAAACAGGCACTTTTCAGCAACACAATACACAAGTTTAACATGTTTTCAAATTTGATGTATAACATATTGTACATTTTGTTAGATTCGGCTTGTGTTAGTTCCTTATTAAGGGGGAAATAGTCGCAAAGATAAGTTTCGGGAACTCGCTGTTTGGCGCAAGGATTATAAACGTGTTCAAAGGATGCTTAAGCAAAACAGAGAAAGAATCGGAATGAAAACAATCTGCAGGGAATAGTTAGATAAAGACTATGTAGGTTTCGATGTTGCGGATAGCCTGTTTAACCTGCTTTTTCGGTAAAGGTAATCAGGAATACTGGACGCAAATTTCTGGATATGGAAGATACAGAAACCGCTTTTATAATCCGTTCAAGCAGAATGAAGGACACATAAAGGCTCTACGAGGTTTGTCATCACAAACGGCTACATTACCAATGTATTCTCTTGTAGTGTTTGCAGGAGATTGTGAACTGAAGGACGTTACCTTTATCCCACACGACTGTTACTTAGCAACATATAATAGAGCTATAGAAGCTGTTTATGACATAATCGAAAACCATCCGATATACCCTTCTCAGGACAAATGGAAAATTGCCAACCTATTAAAGGCTGCTGTTGAACGTGGGGGCAATGCGTATATACAGGAGCAACATGTAGCCGACATACAAGACATGTTAGGTACTAACAGAAAATACGAATAAAAGAATAGCATTATCTCGTCATTATAGTGTGAGCCTGCGAGCAATTCAAAAAGATTTTGTGGAGTGTCCGACTTGTCGGACAAGTCGGACAAGTCAGGCAAGTCCGACAAATCCACACGTTTTTGTCCGACAAAAACACTTCTTGCTAAAAACTTAGAGTGTCGGACTTGTCGGACGAGATATAAATAAAGAACATTCCCTTAAATCCGCAACAAAGCGTTTAATTTTCTATTAATAATTTTTATAAGTCTCTGAGGAACAATAAGTTCCTCAGAGTTTTGTCATTTGCAGAATTTTCACTAATTTTATGGTGTAAAACAAAAAA
>Ga0326512_10001892_pt1 | contig 15732 bp, 2 predicted proteins | sample 1_2617_0518_D_FD_203652 | JGI IMG/M metagenome (GOLD analysis project Ga0326512, IMG submission 203652) | Bovine rumen microbial communities from UC Davis, California, United States - 1_2617_0518 | ecosystem: Host-associated > Mammals > Digestive system > Stomach > Rumen | place: USA: California... | reverse complement strand
ATCTTAACTGGATCAGGGATATAATCTCATTTAGATTCTAGAGAGATGTTAATAACATCTTCTTTTTTGATATTGCTTAACCATCACTCAATTGAATCAGCTTGATTAATTCCTTGCCAACTTTCTGGAACAGTAACCTTCTTCATAATCTCTTCTTTCTTTTCTTCTTTATGTTCCTTTAATCTTTTAAGATCTTCTTTTACTACTTCTATATCCTGTTCTAAAGTATCTTCTCATGCTTCTTTTTTCTCGAGATAATCTGTTCAATAAGAAGCATTCTCATCCTTAATGATATCTCATAATGTATCAGAATCTTCAGCATCTCATAACTTTTTACTAAATACTTCTCATTGTTGATTTAGAATTATACTAACATCTTCAGCTGTAATCTCATCTGGATAATCTTCCTTAGGGAAAATCTTTCTTAACAATCTTTCAACATTATTTTTTGCTATTTGTGGATTATTAGTATGTTTATTTTGTTCGTTTAATTGGTCTGCTTTCCACTCATCAAATGCACGTTTAATAACAGCCATAGATCATTTCTCCTCAACAGCTCATTCCATATCCATCATCTCTTGTTCGATTCTCTCTATTCTACTATTAATGTTTTTTTGGAAAGCAATTGTATTTCTATTTTCCTCAGATGAGTTATCTAGATATTTATTGAACACTGCTTTAATTCTATCCTCAATTCATTTTACAGATACTCAATCAATCTCTGTTCATCACCATATTTCTCAATCAAGAATATCATCAATAGTGTAAGTTCATTTCTTTAATCACTCTGGGACTCTTTGCTTTTGTAAAGTTGCTACTGGAAGTCTTTCAATTATTCATGATAACTCTAGTTTAGCTTCCTCAATAAGATCAGAGATAGGTGCAGTTGTCCATAATTTATCTTGCATATAATCGATTACTCTTTCAGTTACATTCTTTTCCAATGCATAGTATAACTGCATCTTAGCATTTTCAACTTCACTAGGGTCTTTACTTAACAATCAATCATAGATATTATCTAATTCTTTCTTAGACAATTTATCAAAGTTTTTTCTTCATTTATATTGTTTATAAAGGTCATTAATAAATTCTATATCGTTATCTCTTGTGATGTTATCTTCTTCAGTACCTCTTGTTTCTGAAATAAGATTTCATTCTTCATCATAACGAGATTCTGATTTATCATTGTCACTCTTGTATCACAATTTCTCTCTAATTTCTTTAGGGATGTATTGAGTATTCTTTTCATTAATCTCTTTCCAGAACTGAGTTTTAACTGCTTTTATAAATTTCTCTGCAATATCTTCATCTAAGAAATCTTCATATTGAATAGGTTTTCATTCGATTAGAATCTTATGTGTCTCTGGTAAAACTTCAAAGATATCTTCAGCCAATACTTGTGTATCATAATCACCACTATTTATTACATCCATATAATATGATTGAGATGAAGTATCTTTAACGAACTCATCATGCTCATCCATTGTCTCTGTATCTGGACGTAACAATGGTTTTGTCGGTGCATTACCTGATGGATTAAGATAGAATTCCAAAGCTTTTCTCCTAAAAGATTCTTTCTTTGCTTCATCAATATTATTAGTATTCAAATAAAGATTATACATCATTTGAGATTCTTTCAAAAGCTGTTCTGCTCTTGCTATATCTTCTGGAGTTCTATTTTTATAATCAAATCAATTTGTTTCTAACCAATCTCTTTGTTGCTTTGTTTCCTCATTTAATCTAACAACTTCTTCTTTGTGTTCTTTTTCTAATTCATCTCAATACACCCATGTATGATCATTAAGATCTTCTAATGTTGGTGTATATCATTTTACTCTTTTCTTTCTTTTACTAACTTCCAATTTACGTAGCTCAGCGAACTTTCTTCTGATAGACAAATCAATCTGATCAAGTTCATGGATATCTGAAATAACACTCTTGTCTAATGATTCTATAGAAAGCAAACTATTTCTAGTAGCAGAATTATTTAAGATATCACTATTTACTTGTTCAAGCTTTGTATCCAAATAATCTGAATCAACAATACTATACTTTACTTTATCTGATCATCCAGTAAGAACAAATATACTATTTGGTTTGTTTTTAAAATTCTCAATAGTATTTATCATTACATCTGGGATATAACTGTCATTAATATCTATAAACAAAACCTTCTTAGCTTTCTTATTAAGAATCTCTTTAATCTTTTTTGCATCCTTTAGATTTGGTGTATAATATAATTTAGCATTACCGTCAAATCAATTAAGATTATTTTTATCAGTATATAAAGCTAGTGCTGTAATTCAATCCTGTGATACTTTAGTTTTACCAATAAGACTAATACTATTACCACTATCAGTTACTAATGTATTAACGAATTCATTTAAGAATGCTGATGTTGCTATTTTTTCATAGAACGAAGATCATCTAAATCTTTTATTAATATTTAACAATTCTTCTTTAGTAAATGATAACGGATATTCTTCCCATGTTGGATTACCTATAGTTCAATTAAATGTTGGTAAAGCTTGATATTCTAATCTCTGTGATCCATCATCACTCATATGAAAACTAAATTCAACATTAGCTCAATCGACATCAATCTTTACATAAAGAGTTGCTACTCAATCAGAGTCAACACTTTTGTACATTTCGATTCCATCAACTCATTTATACTTATTAATAATTTTAAAGATTTCGTTATTTTTCTTTTTAAACATTTCATCAGCAGTTCAGAACTCTAATGGACGATAAGCGAAATCTTTTAATGGATTACCTTCTAGTACATAAGCTGAATATCTAAATGATCAATAGTTTGGATGTGGTATTTGATTATTAAAGACAGATAATCTATAACAATCAGTAATAGCATTTCTTAGATTAGTATCTAATGCACGATACTCTGGTAATGATGGAATAGAAATATTTCTTTCAACACTTTTGTAAACAATCTTAGGAATATCTTTAATAATCTTTTTATAATTATCTGTATCTACAAAAGATCTAGCAATAATATTTCTCTGGAAAATAGAGAACTTTCAATCAACTAATCCTAAATTATCTCTTATAGACTGTATAGCATTTGCTTTTTTGCTTGAAGTATAATCCATAATATTTACATGGCTTCAGTCTGAATAAGTGATTCAAGATTTAATTGAGATTTTATCTCCAGTTACTCCATTAACAGTATCAGTAACATCAACATTTAGAGTAAAATCTTTCCCACTCCAAGCGTTATGATAATTAATTGTATTATTACTTTTGTTTTGCATATCACAAACAGATGCTATATTATCTGCGAACTGCTCATTCATAATACTTGAGTATCTGTTTAGAGCTGCAGTCTCATAAGTTTGATAAGCCTTAATTGATTTCTTTGTTTCTGTCATGAAGCTCTTACCATCAACCCCCATTACAGATGGAATTCTTCCTACTCATGGTCATTGCAAAGCGTAGACAATTGATTCCATATGATTTTTCTTGATGAGACTATTTATCTTTTCCATCGGAGTAGATGGATTAATTGTTATAGGATTAAGTGCGTACTCCATAGCAGACTCATCACTAATGAATTTGTCTAGAGTATTTAATGATACTGGCTTAATGTTTGTAATATTTCTATGTTTAACTCATACTTTCCTTATATCAGCAGCAGCATATAAATCTCTATTTGGGATTGCATTAGACAATCTTCATTCATAAATGTCATCAAAGAACTGAGTAATTTCAGGAGTCAATAGAACCTGAATCCTTTGCCAAATCATTTTGAACAACGCGATAATAGCACTGTCTTCAAGATCTAATTTACCTGCAACATATTCTCCATATCTGTCAGCTAACCATTCTTCTGTGGCAAGTCTTTCATATTCTTTTTGTAATCTTTGTTTTACTTTAGGAGACTCAGCTTCATTAATTTTATCAATATATTTTTGTAACTGATTAGATGATTGAGCCTGTGCATCAATAACTCATTTATATTTTATATAGGTACTATCTAATAACTGTTCAGCTCTTTTGATTTCATTACTATTACATAAGGTATGGATAACAGAGTGGAACCATTCATGTCATAGTCCAACAATATTCTGATTATTCGCAGAATAAATAATTGATACTAATGCATGATGATCTACTTCACTAATACTTGTTGATCATCCAATATGTCCGTAAAGAATTTGTTTAGCTTTTGGTCTAATAAAGTTATCCATAATCTCTCTGATTTCAGCATCTCTCATGTTACGAGTATATTGAATTCAATCTTCCCCCATAACAACAATCTGCCTATTCTTCATTTTCTCTTTAAGTTGTTTCATAGCTTTATTAAACTGTTCTTTAGAGAACACAGCTTTATTAGTTACTCATTGTCAAGTTAGTGTCTGCAACATAACCTTAGTAAAATCATCATCAGTAGCTTGTGAAAGCATTTCCTTAATAGTTCATTTCTCTAATAATGTTGCATATTCTCTTGCGTTTTGTGATAATCTTATGAATCTCGCCTTCTGTTCAATAGCATCAACAAATGTATCAAGTGCTGTTTTAAGTCCTGGAGCTCAATTTTCTAATGCTCTTAATTTAGGGATAACAGATTCTCTATATGTTTTGCTATATATATCCATATCAACAATAAGTGGAATTATTTTTTCTAAGTCAACAGATGAATCCATAGCAGCTTTTAGATGTAATGCATTAACAATCATCTTCATAGACTCTTTAATAATGTCATCACACATATCAGCACCATATAGGAACTTACGTGCAGTTATAGTATAATAATGTTCATCTATAGTCCACTGTCTTTTCTTATAATTCATATCATTATATTCCTCTTTTAATTCTTCGTATTTCTTTTTTACATCTTCTAATTGTTGTGATAGTTTATCTCTTTTCTTTACATCCTTAGTAATGTCGAATTCTTTTGATTTATTTTTAAAATCATCAGACATATACTGTAGCATATCAATATAATTCTCAGGATGAGTATTAACATCCGCAGCGATTTCTTCTACACTATGGGTTGTTAGATCCACAAATTCCTTTGCACGATTCAAGAAATTTCTTTTAACATCTTCTGGCCATTTAACTGACTCAGGATCCTTAGTAAGGAACTGAATTAATCTATTACTTCTTGATTGTAATAGTCTAATAGGTAAAGTGAACTTCGCTATCTTCTGAGGTTTCTCAAAAAGACTAGCTCAGATTACACTAATCAATTCATCCCTAGTAAATCCTTTTCTCTCTCAGAACATAATGTCAGCAATCTCTTTTTCAGACGCATTCAAAACAAATCCGTTAGCTTTTATTTCGTCATATCTCTCAAGACATTTATGAAGTTCTACATCTTCAAGAGTAATATTCTTATGATTATTTTTATAGTTCTGGCATTCGTCTGCCATGTTTAATTCGTATTTTAATTTTCTTCAGATTACTTCAGGATCAGCATAAGCTTCAGTTAAAAAGTTTCTAAACTTATTGATAGCTCTTACTCTAAAAGAATTATCAGCTGGTACGTTATCCAATGTTCTTAGCACAACTTCTTCTTTTGTAAGATTGTTATCATAAATCTTCATTAAGGTCTCATTGAAGTTCTTGAATCCCAATTCTTTAAAGAACTTCCTAGAAAAATCGAGCACTTCTTTTCTTTCGTCTGGTATTTTCTTAACTTGTTCTTCTATATCAGCCTGGAAATTTTTTAGTTCCTCAACATCATGCGTATCTTTAAATGTTCTAAATTTCTTTACTGCATCGTCAGGGAGTTTAGTAGTATATCTAATATTATCAAGATCCTTCCTTTGTCATTCGATCATAATAAACCCTTTTTCTTTTCCTACTTTTATTTCTCAAACTGGTTCAAGAGTAGCTACATCATAAAGATGGATTGTATTATTTACTCCATCATCGCTTTTAATAGCCACACATTCTACTGGAGTATCAACCCCTTTAACTTTTAGTTCAACAAATGAACCATCAGGCAAACGTGATACAACATAATCCTGTACAAATCCTGGGAAATCTCATAAGAATCCTTTAGTAAGATCAACTCATTCATCGATATTCTTACCAAGATTAATAAGATTTGAAACGATTTGGAACTTATCTGAATCTGTATACTCTTTAGAATTTACAAGGTTCTTATAAGTTTTCTTATCGATTACTCTTGATACAAAAGGATTTGTATCATCCACAAACTTTCTATAATCAGATTTCTTTTTAAGATCTGTACTAATATTATTCCACTCTGCTGATGTAAGTAATACAGGTTCACTCCCTTTAACTTCTTTTTGTTGCTGTACTTTCTTCTGGATTTTTTGTTTCTTAACAAAATTTTTAGGATCGATGTTAATATCTCTTACCCTCTTATTTTGATCTAGAACAATCTTAGAAGTAGAAATAAACTCTGTACCTCATCAAACACTAATTTTAAAATCTTTTAATTCAAAAGTGTTTCATTCAAACTTCGTTGGTACAAACCACATAATTCTAGCATTAGGATTATTACCATAACCACTTCATCTTGTATAGATATTTCAAACAACTTCTTTATCTTTGTATACTGTATATTGTGATATTCAAGTATTGTCATATGTATTTTTAAATTTATAAGATAACGCATCTGCATTATCAGCACTAAGATCCATGATAACATCTCAATTCTCAATTCTATATCATCCCTTAGGGATATACAAACGTCACCATCTTCCTAATGTTGCAACTTCTTCTTCAGGAGAATTGAACACAATATTAGATTTATATTCTTCTTTAGTAAGTTTTCTATTACTAAGATTAATAATCTTATCTTTATAAAGGATATCGTTCTTCTTATAATTTTTTAAGAGTTCGTGTTTTCTTTCACCTTTAAGATCTGATTCTACGATTCTCCAGAAAGTATCTACATCCATATTAACAAGATTAGGATTCTCTTTACAAGCATCATTATAAGTCTTGTTAGCAATTGAATTAGGGATATCTACTCTATGAGATTCGTCAGCTACATGGACTTCCTCTTTGAATTCTTGTGCAATACTTTCATCAAAAAGTTTTCCATATTCCATAAGTAATTCTTTAAGCTCATCTACTTTAACATTATCTGGATTAATGTTCTTATATTTTTTACATCGTCGTTTGAATGCAAGTCAAATCCATGCTCATAAAGTATTTAATTGAAGCATCCAATCACTTGCTAAACGTACTTTATTAGCAACCATCGTATTAATAAAGTATCTAACTCTATCAGAAAAATTATTAAACTTACGATAAGAAATTAATGATGCAATACTATATTCACCATCAACTTCTCAGAGTTTACCTTTTAATCAGAATACTGTTGTTTCTCCACGTCTAATAGCTTCTTTAAGATCATCAACTTTATTTAATCATTCCTTTACAAGAAGTTTATGTAAGATATAAGAAAAGTAATTCCTTTGTTGGTCATTAGAAATATTCTTTTTGAATCTCCATTTACCATTTCTTTTTTCAACACTATTAGGGAAATATTTCTTAGCATAAAGTGCAAGATTATCTCTTACAATTTCTTTTAGTTTTAAGATTCTATCGATATCGCTTTTCTTTTTAGGTGCAAAGATATCATCATACGCTTTATCTTTTGCATTCTGGATAGATTTTCTTTTGAGTTTACTTACTTTCTTTTCATTAAATTCATCAGCCCATTCATATCTAGTTGACCCATCTGGCATTTTGCTTTTCTTTACCATAGCATTATGTCTAAGATCAGAACTCTCTGATAAAGCTTTCAAGAATGTCTGGTCATGTCGAGATACCATATCATCAACTTTTTTTTGGAGTCCATTTCTAACATCACTAGAAAGATTCTGTGATGCTGTTCTCACAGTTTTAGCTGTAGCTATTTTAGCTTTCTCCATGTATGGTTTAATATGTTCACTTACCGCTTGTCCTAATTCTTCTAATAATGCTGGATTAGAACTAGCCTTCTTGAGAATCTTCTCTATCTGGTTTCCATCCATCCCCAATAATTCCTGCATCCCGAACACAGCCCATTTAGTATTATTAGAAGATTGTTGGATGTTTAAGAATTGACTTTTAAATGCTCCAACTCTTTCGAACGCTCAGAAGATTGAACCTGCTACATCAGCCCACATATCTTCTTCAGTATATGGCATAGATGTTAATCAGTTAAAATAAGCTGATTGCAATGTTTCTTCCCCAATCCATTTAAGTACTGACTGGCTTAGATACTGAGCTTTCTGTACATTCATCCCAGCTCATCATAGGATTTTGAATTCTCCCCATGCAGATTTCATTTCCTGTACAGGTCTTTTGAACATTGCTTCAGTAATTCCTTTCCCTGTTTCGAGAATCCTATTTCCAACAGAAGTTATGAAGTTTTTCATTCATTTTTCTTTAGAAACAATGTTACTAATTTTCTCACCTTGAGTTAGAACCTTCTCAGCTTTCGCTGTATTCTTCATAACTGTTGACGCTGTATTAACTGCTTTAGCTACATCGTCTACCTTATTAGTCATTCTTATTCCAGCATTTATAAGTCCAGGAGATTTAGTTGATAATGATAATCATTTTGCACCGAAGATTGATGCAACGATATCATCTACTCATGAATCATATTTATAAACAAAAGCCATAAATTCATTACCAGCATCTTGTTCTGTTGATACCCCCTTTTGTACTCTTGATTTTAGAATGTTCATACCTGAATCAGCCCATCAATATACATAAGATGTAAAGTTAGGCATATTATATCCACGGTTATCTTTATATCCTACATTCTCACAGAACTCACGTTTTGCTAAAAGGTATTGTGGTAAAGCTTGTAACTTAGAAAACACACCGCTGGCAATACTACCAACAGCTGATCATCCAAGTCCAACCATATTCCATAATGCTCATCAAATATTTGTAAGAACATCTTTCCCAGATTTAATGTTAGAGAAGTTATTATCTAAGGCATACTGATCTTTTAATAGCAATGCAGTCTGGTATGCATCTGCATTTCAGAGTGTAAGGATTTCAGCCATCTTCGCGTTCCTTGCTCCTCTTGTATCACTACTAGAAAAATTCTCAGCATTAATCTCCATAGGATTCCCTACAGTATCTATATACTCACGCATAATTTCTCCAGATGATCTCCCTGTATTATCTGCAAGCATATACCCAACCATATCAACTAACCCTTCCGTTAGTCTTTTATATTCGTTTGCAGTTTGGTAATCTCTATCTTTAGATGCGTTAATCACATCCGTATACGCTTGTATTCTACTACCAAGTGATCCAACTGTAGAAATCGCAGCATCCAAATCCCCCATAACTTCGTCGATAGTTGATGCTCTACCTCCTGGATTAGTGTTAGCTTGGTATCCTTGCTGTACTAATTTCTCTGCAACTTTTTGTTTAACATCATTTAAAAATTTGTTAGTATCAGCAGACCCCATTTCTTCTTGTAAGGCTCCATGTCTAACAATTCTTAATCCTGTATTTGTATAATTATCCGTATTAAGATTACCGTCTTCGTCTCGTCAAAGACCAGCATATCTAATAATATTTGAATCATACATATTAGATTTGATGATATCCTCATCATCTTTATCTTTAAATTTATATAAAGACAACTCAGACTTAGCCGCATTATATCTTGCTATATCATCTGCATTATTTAATCCATTCTTTTCAAAATCCTGGATGGTTTTTTGTGCATCGTAATATCCTCTAATAAGTTTCTTATTATCTTCTCATATCTCTACACCTCAATATGTAGCATGTTCAAAAGCATCTTGGACATTATCAATATCTCCAAAAGGCAATACTTCAGAAACAAAATCTGAAACCATTTGTCCAGTACTCTTCGCAAAATTTTTTACACCATCCAAAAATCAATTGGCAAATCCGTCCGTTGCACTCTTGTCATTCTCTACTTGTACAACTTCTCAATCTGGTAACAACGTAGCACCAGTTACATTCTCCTCTGGTTTAAGACTGTTGATATATTCTTGTGCTCTTGCATCTTGGTTCTGATCTGCCATCGCGGATTTTAAAATAATAAATAAAATTACGAAAAAATTCCTACACATAGTGTAGGATTATCCAAAAAAATTGCAAGAGAAAAAACTATTTTTTCTTACCTCAACATTTCTTTCATCCGCATTTTTTAGACATGATTTTATTTCTTAAAACATAAAACATGGATAATATTTTATTTAGTGAACATATCAAAGTATAGGATCTTCTTCGTGCTGCTCGTTCTCTCTATACTTTGGAGAATTATTAGTTCTCTTGTGAATTAGAACCTGATGATAGATATTCTTTCGTGTCGGATTTCAAACCCCCACGTTCGTTCAGCTATACGATCCGCCTGGAGATTGTCAACATCCACTGATGCTTCAACTCGCTGTTAGCGTAATGTTTAATTTATAATCTGTCCTAACAACAAACAGATTCCCCTGCAATTCGTAATCGTAATTCTGAATTAGATAATTCACTTTGTCAATCACCTTCTGCAGGTCCTCATTACACACTACCATGTAATCATCCACATCAGTCATGGTTTTCTTATTACAATTTAAAATCTACCACCAGAAGCTATTCTCAACCGCTTCATACCTCACTTGAGGTCTCTCCACTTCTAATAAATGCATTGGATCAGATTCCTCATCCAATCTCATCTGCTCCTCCTTAAACGAATCTACTGTAAACGCGTTATGACTTAAACCTAAGTGATCCCAATAAGTCCATGCAGCCATCAACAAACACGCTACATAGTCATCATGCGTCCCCTTCTCACCCTCGTATTTACTACGATTTGTGTAGTCGTTCTTATACTCCACAAAAGCATCTAGCTGCTCTATAAGATTCGGACACTGTGAATCCCATATCTCGATCTTGTTGTTGTCAAACATCGTCTGTAACGCCTCTACCATAAGCTTCTTCGGTACACGCTCCTCACTCGGACGTGACCCTTTCTTTACAGAATCTCCGCCTACCCAGTAATACAAGTATTGAAAAAACACTCTCTGACTCCACATTACATCTACGACCGCTTGATGCGTGGAATCTATACATTTCATGATAGGACACTTGAACTTTTGAAGGTCAGTTAGGATCTGCGTTATCTCTTTAGCCTGTGGTATAAATGAACTTTTGTCCTTATAGTTTAGTTGATGCTCTTTTATAACACATACCTTCCCCCTCTTCTCATCGTATCATGTCACCAAGAACGCTGATATATCTCCAGTCTGTGCTGGATCATACGCAGTTACTAACCTCTTGAACTCTGGTTTAAAGACTTCTTGGTTATCACCACGACCAGATAAATACCTAGGACTAGGGAACTCCGTGTAACTTACTGGTACAATATACGGCTTATAATTAAACACCGTTGTCCTCTCACTAAGTCTACAATACAACTCCCTCATAAAATTCTCTGGTTTATCAGCCAACTCTCTCTTGGCTCAGTCCTTATCTATGATGACCTCCACGTCGTCGATCGTATACCTGAGCCCTGCACTCTCGTCTGGTATGTTTCAACTACGTTGGAAATCTAAATACATCTTAAAGATATGATTATCTATGTCAAGTATTTTTGAACTTTCTTTCTCATACTTGTTACACATCTCTATTGGCCAGTAATAGATCCTATCTACCCCGTCCTCATCCTCACTATAAAACGTACTCATCGCTAAAAATCTCGCTCACTCGTGATTCACTATACTCATTAACTTGTCCTTCACCCTCGTCGGTACCAACATCGCCTCGTCGATAAACACTGCATCCGCCGCGTCTCCAACTCATGGCAACTTTCCTAACGCTGAATAAAACTTACACTGCGAGATAGTCTGCTTCTTACCGTTGTTATCATACGTGTCCAACGAAAAAATATGGTCCGTAGAGTTGTAGTTGAACATCGTTTTCAACCAATCAAAATCATTTATCAGACTCTTTATATAATCCATTACCTGCGTCACCGCATCAAAGTCTTTAGAGATAAATATCACCGTCCTCGGTCTTGTCCCCGCTTTGTAGTTATGTGCCAACATCTCTTTAAGGATTTCCAAGGTCATAATCACCGTCTTTCATGACCTACGTGGAACCAATACCACCGTCTTCCTTCACATTCTTTTCAACATGTCCTTCTGCCATCACTGCAACAAACTATTCCTTTGATGCATCCTGTACCTCGGATTCGCATTCCATTCCTGTAGTGCTTTATTCAACATCTGATACCTCAGTGCCGCCGTATAGTTCCCCTCTATTGTAAGTGTTTTAGAATACGAATTCTCCGCTTCACTACTAAGCTGAAACTCATACGTCTGCCCTATGTCGAAACTCTGCTCATTCTTGTCACCTTTGCTACGGTACTTCAACGGATCACTATTGTAATACCCCATCATCGCCTCCTTCATCATGATCAGATACCCATCCTTCTTATTCTGTGCCTGGATATCTGGTTTAGGTTCTGCATTATCCTCGTCAACATCTCCCGTTTTGTTCGTTGCGTCCAGTGTAAGTGACACGTTCTCCCTCTCACACAACGTATACAACTCCTCTCCTCCTATCTGCTTCTTATACATGATATAATAACTCTGCGTTAGTGCCTTGTGTGCACCTAACGTATAGTCATTCACATACCCTAACAAACTTAATTCTATCACTTTCTCATACCATTCGTCCGTTATATCCTTCCGTCACTCCGCTATCAACTGTTTAACACTAAGATCCGCTGAACTATGCGGAAATTTAAAAACGTAGTCTTCCCCATAAAGACCTACTAACACGTATTCACGGTACTCCACGTTCTCTTTCTTGAACCTTAGGCTCTCCTCTCAGTCCAATACCTTATTCAAATTCGTACCGTCATACACTATCCCACTCTTGTAGTCCCTCGTGATATACCCTAACATCGCCGTGATTAATTGCTAAAAAATATCTACTACTCAATAGGGCCCTTCGGGCCGTTGTTTAAGGAAGAAGTAGGGGTCTACGCCCCTACTTCTCCTTCGATGTTCGGTGTCTTGTCGATTACATCCGCTAGACATCTCCCACAATCCGCTGGCTCGCCTCACACAAGACGTCATAAAAACCTATACGTAGTCTTACGAAAGTTTATAAGCTCGTCGTGCAGTGCCTTGTTATTCGGATCCGCATCACAACACTCCTGTAAACTCGCTAATGCCGTAGCGTAGTGTTTGAACTTACACCACTGCTCGTGGTCTAATCACCAATCGTGAAACAGTTGACCCTGCAATCTACGCCTCTGGTTAAGAACAGTTTCCTGCTCCTGCTTTAAATACGCTAAGTCCTCGTCTATAGAAAGTATGACAGAAATCTCCTCAGGTTTTACTTCCTCCTTCTCCGCCAATAAATTCATTTCCTCCTCACCTAGGTGGTCGTATAAGGCACACAACTGCCCTATGCACAATGTCCAATCTAATATCGCCGTACGCATGATTACTTTTAAAATATAAATCTGGTTTAAGTATAAAAATGTTTCGCCTTTATGCAAGGGGAAATTGCGGGTGGTTTTTTGGTGGGGGGTACATATATCCATACATACATACATGGGGGGTTCTACTACTACTAACTAACTATATATATATCTATTCCACGCTAGTGGAATAGTAACTATATAATACCTGTTAGGTATATATCTGTATATATAAAAAGCGGAGAGGAGATCGGGCAAGAGGGGAAACCGCCAGCGGAGTATCCCCGCTTGTGTACAAATTCTCTGGATCCTCCCAGCAAAGCTGGGCCCCTCCAGGAACTTTAAAGGGAAACCCCGTAGAGGTTTCCCTGTGACCCTTCCTCTAGAAGGTTCTGATTTATATCGAGACACCAAGACTCGGACAAGCCTCGCTTGGTTTCTCGAGCTCTTCCAGGCTTTCTAAAGAAAGCCCAAAAGAAACTAAAGTTTTTAGATTCTGCCACCGCGGAACAAGGGTTACGGCGAAGGGACGGAAATGGACTTCGTCCATAGAGGTTGGTGTTTTATATATTAATTATACTAGTATGACAAGACATCAACTTAAAAAGTTATTTAACTCTGATTACCGTTTTCATTTTCTAAACGGGGAATGTTACAACTCTTTCGAGTATTTCATCGAAAGGTTTGAAGAGTATCCACTTGATTGGCAGAAAGCCATCTGGAAACTATGGCTTAAACATGCACTATTAAAGGATGCCTAGGAAACTAGGTGTCCTTTTTTTATTTTAGTTCCCCACCCACCACCCCTATTCACAGCGTATGGCCCCCCACGGGAATGGACTACGTCCATAGAGGTTGGTGTTTTTATATATTTATTTAAAAGGAAATGCCAGTAACTATCAAATCTTTCGAGAACGAAAACGTTTACATCTCAATAGAGAAATGTCAACTTTGTTATAGAGTTCGATATCGTCTTAAGTATCTCGACGACGACGGAGCTGATGATTGATTACCAATCAAACAACCATCCGATTTCATAAGATGCAGTTCTTATGAACAAGCAAGATACGAAGCTAACAAAATTTGGAAAGACGCACATTAGTCTTTCCTTTTTTATATTCTATTCTATTAAACATGTTTACAACTATCTGTTTTTCATTAATCACTTTACTAGTTATTGTCAGCATCTGCTTATACTTCAAGCTTGAGCCTAGCAAGAGAGACAAAGATTTCGCTACAATAATTTACATCGAGGTATTTATGTGGTACTTCCTTGTAGGATACATCGTGTTCGCAGGGTAACCTGCGGACTTTTTTTATGCCCGTGTCCTACGGACTGAGGGTGTTAGTGTTTTTATTTATTAATTTATTAAAACATGAACGAAGAATTATTAGAACTTTCTGAAAAAGAAATTGAATTTGCTAACTGGATGAATAGCTTTTCTGAACCACATGTTGATGAAGATGAAGAACTTGATATTGAGAATGGGTACTGTTAGTATCCATTCTTTTTTTATGTTAGGATCCAACCCACCCGTCTGTGTTTAACTATCTCACTCGGAGATTGCCTTGGATTCAGCCACTAAATGCTCGCTCGTAAACTCGCTGTGCTTTAGCTGGCTTCATCCTGGCGGCATCTCCTCGCTCGGGTTTTATACCTCGGAAAAATTTGTTGCCAAATTTTTCCTCGGGTAGGCATGGTGCACAACTCATCCAGCACATGTCTTGTGCACAAGTCTGCGTGAAAATATCTCCGCGTATTTTCTCCGCGTATTCCAGTTCGCACTGTCCAATAAAATTGTTTAAGGCTAGACAGCCGTGTACAGATGAACAGTTGACAACCCCAGATTTTCGTGTCGTTTATTTTATTCGTGTATGCATTCGCCACTGGTGTTACTTTTCAATCTCCGCAACTGCCGTTATTACCTAGCCAAATTGCCACTCGTCCACAACTCACCTGTGTTTTCACATCAAGATAGTATACCTAACTGTATTAAATAGTATATTATTTTTTTGTTAGTGTTGTATTCTTTTTCAATCGGTATCAATTTTTTTTTTCTGTCAATTTTCTCCAAAAAAATTTTTCATTTTTGACAAAACTCAATTCTCTTTTACCACAGTGTTGGTTGATACCCACTCTCATTAAAAAATAATATACTATATAATATAATTAATATATATATTTTAATACTTTTTATTAGTTAATAAGCACATCTTTTATTATACATCTAAACAATTACATAGTCAACAACAAACGCACCGAAAAAAAAAGAGTAAATATAAAAGCTAATAATTTATTTGAAACACCAAACAAAACATACATC
>Ga0326512_10001890_pt1 | contig 15733 bp, 29 predicted proteins | sample 1_2617_0518_D_FD_203652 | JGI IMG/M metagenome (GOLD analysis project Ga0326512, IMG submission 203652) | Bovine rumen microbial communities from UC Davis, California, United States - 1_2617_0518 | ecosystem: Host-associated > Mammals > Digestive system > Stomach > Rumen | place: USA... | reverse complement strand
CCACTGATATTAAGTAGAATTGGTCGGAATCGGGTCTATTAATTGCGTGCGTTTCTGGATTCTTTATTTTTCTATATTTGCTTAATTTCTCATATGAGAACCAAGCATCTTCACTAGAACCTTGCCACAAAGATAAATACTCTGTAGCAAATGATTCTGCATTATAAGATGGACTCATTTTTAATTTATTAATATACTGCTTATCAATAAGTCCATGCATGGCAGGTAAACGCCAATCACATCCAAACATAAATGCATGGTCTGGGTCAATAATTGCGTTCTCAAAAGTATCTATTAAACGGTCATATGCAAAGGAAGTTTTACTTCCCGCAGATGTTGTAGCGATAATCTGTTGATTTGGTTCATAGTCATTAACTGTATTATTTGGTAAACGACGAGATACGTTTACGAGCGGAATTACTACAGAGTTAATCATCTCTTCATCACCATCTCGTATCTCATCAATCATTCCACCGTGCCGGCGCCCTCCACGTGCAGCATCTCCGGCAAGCACTACGTCAAACACAGAACCATTACGAAATTTAAGAGTTACATAATCCTTTCCGAAATTACCAGGATAGTCACTTAATTCCCAACCAATAATTTCTTTTTTAAGCAAAGGCCAATGGTCATAAATTTCATAAATCTTTTCTTTTGTAATTTGTGCAGCCTGTTGTTTAGTATTCGCAGTCATGAATACCTTTCGACCAGGAATGAATACGCATTGTAAGAAAAGAGCTAGAATAGTAATAAACGATTTTGAAAACGCACGTGGCGCCGTTATGAATACGTCTTTGAAACGCATGAGGGCGCGCAGTGTAAATCGCTGGTAGAAAAAGAGACTAAACTCAGAATCGGCTGGACGTATTATATCTAAATAGTAATCTGGATAAGCAGTAAATAAGTTAACCCATTTACATAGGTCCTCATAGTTCCTTTCCAGATACTCATTAGTAATAACCGCCCCTTTCTCTAATTCTATACCCTCGCGCTCTGCTCGTTCAACGAATTCATCGGCCATTAATTCTTGACGCTTACTTAATATAACCTTCTTTCGTTTTTCTTGCATTACTCACCTCCATTGAGGTCAGCTGTAAATTCTTCATCTTTAAAGAGTTGCTCAAACCCTTCATTTTCATAGTTGTCATAATCGTCAACTCCAGGGTCTACATCATAATACGATTCAAGCTCGGCCGCAGTCTTCAAAGCTTGTATACGTTGGGTAATTTCATCGCCAATACCAGATTCATTTGTATATAGGCGTTGGTTCCAAGATTGAATATTCTTTATCGTCTCATCAACGACATCGCGCGTTTCTCCATCGTAGAATCTATTAACAAATCCTCGTTTTTCAAGCCAACGGCATAACTCACCCATTGATTCAAAGTCACTTGCGTTTTTAACGTTTTTCGGAGTAAATTCTCCCGTCTTTACAAGCTTATCATAGGAGGCTAGAAGTTTATCGAAGTCGGCGCCCTCTCGAATTCTACAGTCAATCTCATAAGAAATCTTACAAATCTTAAGAGCTTGGTCACCTTGTAGCGCGCCATTGATATTCTGAGTCAAAAGCAATCCATCATAAAGGTTTTCCAAATAATTTAAAGCCTCTTCATCATAGTTTGCACCCCATTTTTCCTCAAGTCTTCTTCTCTCTTCGTCAGCCAATCCTGGCACAACATCAGCTAGGGCGCCACGTTCTTCCAACTCCTTATATGCTTCTTCATAACTTGTCCAATCAACCCCCTCATACTCATCATTCATAAACTGAATAGAATAAGCTTGAAGTAGGCTGGCCGCCGTATTCGTCTTACGTAACTCTTCAAATCTCTTTATATCAAAAGGCATATCTACATATTGACAAATCTTATCCATAACTTCCCAAGATTCATCAACTTCTAGCCTCTTCCCCAAACATTCATTACAAACATGTACATATCCATCTGGAAACATAAATGATTTGGTAGGTAAGAAATCCATTGAACTTCTATACCTACCACAACATTCACATTTAATTTCCTTTATATCTATATCAAATACAGGTTTTAAAGGCATTTTACTTTTCTCCCTTTGTCGCAGCCTTTAAGAGTTTCTTTAAATTTCTTCTTTGAGTTCGATTGAGTGTGAGTAACTTATCCACTACATCCTTAATCATGTCTTCTGCCTTACGTGGTGTTTTTCTCAGGTTCGGCTCATCGGTTGGCTGTACTTGGCGCGCGGTCGATTCATCCTCTAATACAACCAATCCTTCATCCGATGGCACCGGCGCACTCAGCATACCAACTTGTTCAATCGCCCTCTTCTCATCATCTAAATCATCCACATAAATCTCAACCCCAAGAATTTTGCAAACTCCCACAAACTCTTCTGGCTTTAACTTATTAATCATATAAATAAGCTCCACTATATTTTTTGGAGCCTTCTTATTTTCATCTACCACAATATACCTCCTGGTCTATGTTCTGCTTCTTCCTTTCTTTTCACATCTCTTACATTTATTTTGAAAACCGTCTTTACTTCTTGACTTCTTAACCCAATTTCTTCCATCAAGTAATAAAATCCTCCCACATTCAGGACATCTTTTAAAATTCTCTGGAAAAAAACAATTCTCCACAGTTTCTCTATGAAGTTCAGCCGCTTCATTAATTTTGACAATAATCTTTTGACGGAAAATGGTACTGATATAATTCGCCGTATAGGACTTTCCATATTTCCGGTTAATGTAGTCGGCAATGTCTTGGTTTTTTGTTTTCTTTTCCTTAAGTCGTAAAATTTCTATTTGTAAGTCGGTTAAATCTGCGAGTTGTTCGTAAAAGTCAAGCGTATCGAGTAAACTTTGTTGGTTTGGCTCAACTTTATTTGAAAGTCTATCGCGTTCAATTTGGTCGAGTAAATCAATTTTAAATAAGTAAAGCTGATAAACGGCTTCTAAATTGCGGAAGTCGAAAGCTTTGGACGGATCAACTTCTTTTTTCGACCAAACTAAATTACTGATGGAACGTAGTTGTTGTTCGTTGTAGGCGCCGGGGTCAAGGTTTAGTTGAAAAATTAACTTGCCTACCGGTTCATCAATAAGTCCAAGTGGTAAAACGGGAACGTCACAATCGAAAACGGTTGAACTCGTATGTGGTGAAAATAAACTTTGCGCGAGGTTAAAAGTAGACTGGTAAGAGTCCCTAATCGTAAATTGCTCACGGCGCAGGTCAACGAGTTGGTGTCTACGTTTTAAATAGGTAAATTGATTAAGTTTTTGGCTCCGCGCACGTATAAGTTCAATTTCTTCATCGGTGAAGCGCTTCAGTAGCTCGTTTCTAGGCGGTTTATCTCTTTTCCCAATGCGTTCTTCGTAAAAGTTAATTTCAAGGTCAACCTCATCAATAAGGCGCCAAAGGTTTTCGAAAGTTGAAAGCAAATAGGTCGGTGCCTCTTTACGTGTTTTTGCGCGGTCGAAAACTTGGCGCGGCTTCCGATAGACCGTTGCATTGTTGAGGTCCTTTACTACAATGTGTGAGGCGCCGGGTTGTTCGAGAACGGCATCGAGAGAGTCGGGCGTGTTTTCTTCACGGCTCCATTTGGTTTCTAAGTTGAGGTCACAACCTACGGCTTTGCCTTTGTCGTCTTTGCCCCAAAGTAAGTAATTAGCTATCGTTTCAGCTTCCGAGTTAGTTAAGTCTGGAAACTGCACAATGTATGTATCTATGAATTGAGCTCGCTCCGATGCGGATTCGAGCGTAAAGTCTAATTTTAATCGGTTCATCCTTTGTACCTCCATTTTAATTATATCATATGAGATGGAGAGGGGTCAAATTTCGGAAATGGATTTTTGATTTCGTGGGGAAAATGTTGCAGGCCCCACAACACGGGGTCGGGCGTTTCCTCGCTGAGACCGAAATACACCCGGGAGTACACTGCCTCAGGCGTTGCTTCGCTGACCAAGTGGTTAGTCAAAAGTTTTCCACAGGTGGGTGTGGATATTTTCTGAGTTTTCCACATGTGGATAAGTAGGGTCCCCTTTTGTAAAAACTAATCAATTCATTTTATAGGTAGGTACTTTTTTAATGTGGTGTCTGTTTGAAATAAATACCCGCCCACACGGCAAAATTTTAGCGTGTGAGCGGTTTTATTTGTGTTATGGTATAAGAGACCACAACAATAAAAAAGACCGCTTATGCGGTCTTATTTGCCTTTAAAAGGTTATTCATTGTAGTCTCTGTAGTTACTGTAGCGTTCCAGAGTTTAACTTGTATATGTTCGCCGTTCAGAACCACGTCGCCACATTCTGTGCATTTTGCGTTCTTGCTTGTGTTCTGAGTCGCACCCGTTATAAATGCGAACATATCCTCTGCATAGTTTCCACGGTTTCCAAAATATCCGTTTTCTTTTGCTGTTCTGTATTCGTTTTCGAATTCAACGACCGAGCACATTGTAATTGTTTCGCGTGCGTATTCTTTAATGATTGAAAATGCAGTGTTGCTATTCCACATCCTTATGCCGAACACTCCGCCGTGCGACTTGCTATTGCGTTCACATATGGTTACAAGTGGTAACACGTCGTCGGCGTTCTCAACTATGCAAGCCTTAACGAGTCCACTGTCGCGAATGATAAATGCGTATGTATGTGTATACTCAATGGCGAACAGTGTGTTAAGTATAGTGTTCTTAATCTCAAGGTTCATTGCTGTGCGTGTCATGTCTTTGCTCCTATCTGCCTTGCCAGGCGGTTCGTGTGGTGTTCCTTACAGTTATTATTATACTCATTCAGAACGTAAATGCAATACCTTTTTTAAAACTAATTAAATTTATTTTGAATCAATCCGGTGAGTCCGGTGAGTCCGGTGAGTCCATAGGGTGTAAGGTGTAGGGTGTAGGGTGTAGGGTGTTTTAACTACTTCAATATTAATATTAATTAATATAGTAAAATAGATAATTTTATTTAACATTCTGCAGGGTCTTCTGGAGGGTCTGGAGGGTCTGGAGGGTCTGGAGGGTCTGGAGGGTCTGGAGGGTCTGGAGGGTCTGGAGGGTCTGGAGGGTCTGGAGGGTGGAAACGTACACGTATTATGTATTCAAATAAGAACAAAATTAATACTTGACACACTATTAATACTCATGCTATAATGAAGTGGAACCATTTTTAAATTGTATACAATCGCACAGATCGTATACATATTATGTATCATAATAAAAACATAATTACCTATTGACAAAACACTATATTATATATATAATTGGGGTGGGAGCGGAAGTGAACCCTTCTCACTTTAACACGTTAAAGTATTAAAGTCCCTCTGCATAAGATTGTTAATAATTTATTAACAGTTAGTTAAGTTGAACTAACTTAGTTAGAGAGGTACAATTTAGTTAGAATAAACTAACTATTTGAGGATCCACCGGAGTTAGAGAAGACTAACTGAGTTGTATCTCTTTAACTATCTTATAGACAGAACAATAAATTAAACGCGTTTAAATTAAACGCGTTTAAGATTATAATCTTGCACGTCAAAGAATACACAATAAATACAAGGAAATACAAGATTTATGAGGTCGATATTATACGCAGTTTTAGCACTCACCAATTAAGAGTGCTAATAAAAAATAGGGTAAAAAAGTCCGTTTTTGTGTATACGCACAAAAAACGGACTTTTTTAGACTTCGGATCGGCAAAACCGGGCGTAAAATTTGTTTAAAAAAACAAAAAAAAGTTCTTGACAGGTATAGGGTGTCGGGTGTACAATGTAGGTACAGTAAAGGAAGGGAGATCAAGACCATGACTAAGAATGAAATGAAAAAACACTTAATCGACTTTTACATCTCACGCGCGTACACTCACCTGTACATCCTCGGCTTCTTCGCTGACGGAGCAGTATGGCGTGTAGTCGTGACAGCTGACGAGCTTGATTTTGTAACTAAGCTCGATAAAGCAAGCCGCGGAGCGGGCTACAGCCTGAGATTCAAACCAAACAAGGCTCAGAAAAATTACCTCAAGAGCCTCGGCGCTGAAATCCTCTGTTCAGAAAAGTTCTTCAGAGAGCTCAAAGAAATGAGCAAATACAATCTCGGAGAACTGTTCGAGAAACTCGAAACTGAAAGAGTTGGACAGACTTGGGTAAAGGACAACGTACCATTCACAGAGGACGGAGACCTCACAGTTGACGGAGTTGCTTATCAGCTCAAGTTTGAAAAGGCAACATTCATCACCGAAGCACAGATGATGAGAATGGAGAGGGCTTAAGCCCTCTCCGACCGGAGACAAAGAAGAACAAAGAAGTACAAGATAGGTATTGACAAGCTAAGCTATAAAGAGTATAATATAGACAAGCTAAGAGATTGAAAGGAGATAGAACAATGAAGGTATATGTAGTATATTTTATAAATTGGGAAGGTGAATGGGAAGAAGAAGTTTTTAATAATAAAATAGAAGCAGAAAAATATATAGAACAGTGGGAAGTTAACTTAAATGATATGGACGAAGCATATGAAATAAGAGAAGAAGAAAGATAAGCCGAAAGGCTTATTTTTTACCCTCTTCATCGAACAAATGTTCGCTGAAGATTTCGAACCGGGCGCCGTCGCTTGTTAAAAAATTAACACGATTGTACTCAAACAAATACAAGATACCTCTTGACTTTTCCCTCTGCATAGACTATAATCATTATAGAAAGAGAGGTAAAGAACAATGACAAAGGCAATCTACTTCGATATGGACGGAACAATCGCTAATCTCTACGGAGTTAATGGTTGGTTGGATATGATTATCAACAATGACGAAACACCATACAAGAACGCAGAACCGATGGTTAGAATGAATGTTCTCGCAAGAGTTCTGAACAATCTGATTAGAAAAGGTTGGACAGTTGGAATAGTAAGTTGGTTAGCAAAAAACTCAAATACAGAATACGATGAAAAGGTAACTAAAGCCAAAATAGAATGGCTTAAAACTCATCTGAAATCTGTAGACTTCGCAGAAATCCATATTGTACCATATGGAACACCAAAAGAAACAGTTGTTCAGAATCCGAATGGTATTCTCTTCGATGATGAAGAACCAAACAGAACAAATTGGGTTGGTACTGCATACGATGTGAACAATATAATAGAGGTTCTTAAGGGTGTCGCATAGACACTCTTTTACTTTGGTCTGTTATAAACCAAGTGGTAAATGAACGTATGTTCGTCTTTGGCGGCCGGTCCACGGTCAGCCGCCTTGTACGTAGATAAGTACAAGATTAGGTATTGACTTCTCTCTGCATTATGTGTATAATAAACATATCAAAGATAAGAGAGGAGATAATAAAATGAAAAATAAGAATAAGTTTATTGACTTTTACAAAAGAAAACATAAATATCATCAGTTCTTCCTCTTGGAAGAAATACCACAGGAATGTTGGGAAGACTTCCAAAAACTTTGTGAAAAAGATGACCCAAGACTTGGGTATTATGTCTATCACTCCCACGTAATGAAAAATGGAAAACTTCAGTTTGACGGAATGAAAGTTGCTTATTACATTAGAACCCCATTCCACAGATGGAGATATAAAAAAGTAAATATTTAACTCATTCTGCGCGCGGTCGCTATTTTGTGAAAAGGTTGAACTTCTCCGAAAATTAGTTGACCGCGCGCAGTGTACGTTTCAACTTGTTAATTTTTTCACAAAATTGCGACCGGTCGAGTTTGTTAATAAATTATTAACAATCTTTTTTCCGAAAAAGGTCTTGACAAATCCCTCTTCATCGTTTATAATAATTATAGAAAATAAAAGGAGGACAGAAAAATGACAGTAAAGGAACTTATGGAAATTCTGAAAAATGTAGACGAAGATACAAAGGTTTATGTAATAAATGCCGATAATGGAGTTACTTATACTACAGATTTTGAAGTAATTCAAGGTATGAATACAAAGAATATTTATTTCGAATAAACTTTCCCAAAACAAACGTTCGCGTTTGTTTTGACCGGGCGCCTTGTTAATTTTTTCACAATAAAATTAAATCTTGACTTTTTCCTAAAATTCGTGTATAATTTAATTGTAAGGTTGAGATAGGAAATAAAAAAGTTGAAAACTTTCCTAAAAAAGTTAAAAAAGTTTTAAAAAAGACTTGACATTTTCCTAAAACTTTGCTAAAATATAATTGTCAAGAGGAAAGAGGTTGAAAAAAAGAAATTAAAAAATTCCTAAAAAGGTCTTGACAAACTCAATAAAATCAGTTATAATATAAGTACAGTAAAGAACTAATAAAGAAAAGGAGAAAAAATTATGACAAGAAGAGAAAGACTTGAAATGGTAATCGCTAACACTATCACTGACGAACTCATCGAAGAGTGTAAGGCAGAACTCGTCAAGATGGATGAAGCAAACGCAAAGCGTAAGGAAAAGGTTGACCCAAGAAAGGCGGAGAACGCCGAAATTATGGAAAAGATTATCGGTGTTGTTGGTGGGTCTGATGAACCAATGCAGATTGACCCAATTGTAGAGGGTCTCGGAATTGAGGGTCTGACAAGACAGAGAGTTTCCTCACTCTGCACTCTGCTCGTAAAGGATGGCAGACTCGTTTCAGAGGATGTAAAGGTAAAGGGTAAGGGTAAGAGAAAGGCATACTCGATTGCCTAAACCATACGAAAGAGAACAGACGAAAGTCTGTTCTTTTTTTACGCAAAAAACGAACATATGTTCGCGCGGGCCGGTCATTTCGACCGGCCAAACATCCGAAAAATTTTTTAAAAAGGGGTTGACAAGTTCCTCTTCATAGTGTATAATATAGACATAGAAAAGAGAAAGAGAGGTAAACAAAATGAAGATTTACAAGATAAATGAAAGTGTTAATGAGTGTGGTCGTCACGTTTGCGGTGGTAGTGGTTGCAGAACGATTAAATACACTATGAATGAAGTTAAAGCAAATGAATTTGTAAATAAAGAATTATGTCCAATAGTTTGCAGATGTAAAGAAGTTATTGAAGTAGAAGAGGACTAATGTCCTTTTCTATTTCGACCGGTCACCAACTGTTAAAAAAATAACTTTTAAAAAAGGTATTGACAAAGTTGACTTTATAGTTTATAATGTAGACAGAAAGAAAGGAAAGAGATAAAACAGAAAGAGAGGATAGAACAATGAAGATTAATGAACTGAGAGAAAGACTTGAAAGACTTGAAAACAATCTGTTCATGATTTACATGGTAGATAGATGGACTTCAGAAGATGAAAGAAAAGCAAATCTGATTGAAAGAGAAATCGAAGAAATTAAAAATATACTCGGTGAATAACCGAGTTTTTTTCGACCGGGCGCCGATTGTTAAAAAAATAACTTTCGATTTAGGGGTTGACTTCCTTCTTCATTAGTAGTATACTCTATATAGAAAGAGAGGTAAAGAAAATGATTTGGATTATATTTGCAATTTGGATGTCTTTTATCACTGTATGTACAATTATGGAAAGAATTACAGGTAGTCAGTTCTATATGTTTTTATTCTTGGTTTCACTTCCGATAATTTTCTATATTCCGTTGGTGTTCGGTTTGTATTAAAAATAAAACTTGACTTTTGTAACAAAATATGATATAATAATTATAGAAAATAAGAAAGGGGATTAAAAATATGGCAGTTAGCAGAAAAGTAGAAAGAGAACTTATTAGAAACAAATATCTTGAGGTTATTACTGATGCACTTCTCGCACTCGATGAAGATGTGTTGAGAGTAAAGTCAAACGAGATTGCAATTCCCGTTGTAGGTTGTGAGGGAAATGAAGATTTCCTTGTTGTAACAGTAAAAGTACCAACGGGTGCAAACAAAGGTACAGAACCATATGATGGTTACGAAATGGCAAAGGACTATGAAAGAGGACTTGAAGCCAAAGAAGAAAAAAGAAAGGCAAAGGAAGCCGAAAAGGCAAGGAAGATTGCCAAGGATAAAGAAATTAGAGAGAAGAAAGGAGAGTAATATAGAGAGGACACCGCAAGGTGTCCTTTTTAATTGTTTCACGTGGAACATACGAAAACGTTTTCGGCGCGGGCCGGTCCAAACGAGCGAAAACGTTTTCGGCGCCGAGTTGAAAAAAGTTTGAAAAAGGGGTTGACATGGCGCCGAATACATATTATAATTACATTGTAAGTTAAAAGTCCACAGAAATGAAAGGATAAATGAAATGAGAAAAAATATGTATGCAATCGTACTTGATACCGAAACCGCAAATTCAGTTAATTATCCACTTCCTTATGACTTGGGATTCAAAGTCATAAGAATGAAAGACGGAGAAGAAATGGAAAGACATTCCCTCTGCATCGCAGAAATCTATATAGAACAGAGAGAAATGATGAAGTCAGCATATTATGCAGAAAAATTACCACAGTATGAAGAGGAATTGAAGAAGGGCGAACGTAGAATAGTTAGACTTTATACGGCAAAGAAACTTATTGCAGATATAATGGAAAAATACAACACAAATATTGTTTATGCTTACAATATGAATTTTGATAAAAGGGCATTAAACAATGACCAAAAATTTGTAACAGAAAACAGATATAAATATTTCTTCCCTTATGGAACAGAATTCCGTTGTATATGGCATATGGCTTGTCAAGTATTGCTTGCTCGCCCATCATATATAAAGTTTGCTCTTAAAAACGGTTTTGTATCTGAAAAGGGAAATATACTTACTAACGCAGAATGTTGTTATAGATACATTACAAATAATCCATTCTTTAAAGAAGAACACAAAGGAATTGATGATGTAGAAATCGAAACTCAAATACTTATGGCTTGCAAGCGTCAGCATAAACGAGTAAACACAGAACCATATCAGGCGTGTTGGCGAATGGTTCAGAATAAGAGAAAGGAAATGGGTGTTTAATCACCCATTTTGTTTTGGCCGGCCGCCTTGTTAATTTTTTAACTTTTAAAAAAGGTATTGACTTCTTTCAGAAAATGAGTATAATTATAATTGTCAAGGGGAGAGATAGAGGAACAGAAACAACGGTATGGAAAGCAGAAACTCTATGCTTTTGACTAATGGACAGTGGATACACAACGCATTAGAAATCCCCTTGACAGAAAAACATTAAAAATATAAAAAAGGTATTGACAGATTAAAAAAAATCTGATACAATATACATACAGTAAAGAGTCACTAAAGTTAATCAAAGAAAGGAAAAAAAAGATTATGACAAACAGAGAATTCTACACAGCAATCGTTAACGGAACAATCAATGAAGAGGTTATCTCCCACGCATCAGACGCAATTGCAAAACTCGATGAGAGGAACGCAAAGAGAGCGTCCAAGCCTTCCAAGAAGTCCCTTGAGAATGAACCAATCAAGGCTTCTATCAGAGAATTCCTTGCAGATGGTTCACATCTTGCAAGCGAAATCGCAAAAGGTCTTGACCTTTCGGTTTCAAAGGTTAGCGCACTTTGCAGACAGATGGTAGGTGATGGTCTGCTTACTGTCGAAGATGTAAAGGTTAAGGGAAAGGGTACGCAGAAGTCGTACTCACTTGCCTAATCGAAAGGGGTTGACATTAGTCAACCCTTTTTTATTACGAACAAAACGAACATATGTTCGCGCCCGCCCGGTCCACTTTCGGATCAGTTGAACATATGTTCTGCAGAGGTTGGACCGGGCGCCCACTACGTTAAAAAAATAACTTTCAAAAAAGTCTTGACAAGTCCCTCTTCATAGTATATACTATAGATAGAAAGAGAGGACAGAACAATGACAAGCAAACATTACACAGACGATCGAAAAGTAAGAGAAGAACTTATCAAAAAGATAGGACTTGGAAATGAAATTGGCACTTTCAGAGTAGACAAGGGACATCCAAAGGGTGCAGAACTTCACACAGTAACAGATACGGGTATCATTATCATAAGAAATGAACGTACTCACAAAATGGTTACAAAGTTAATCGCAAGACCAAATCAGATTAAAAGATACGGAATTGAAAGAAAAGACGTTATTGAAATCGCAAGAGAACATCAGATACTTGGATATAATATGATATAGAGGTAAAAGAAATGGCAAAGAAAAAGAAAGTTGAAAAAGTCGGAACGATCAAAGCAATTGATACACTCCGTCAGACTCGCCCAATGTAAGACATTCTATTTAGAATGGGCGCACGAAAATAAAAAGTATAAAAGAGAAAAAATAAATAAAAATAGACTTGACAAATGGTTGTAATCTTGCTATAATATTATTGTAAGATAGAGGTGAACGAAAGGAGAAAACAATGCTTAATTGTGAACTCGATGTAATGGAATACGCCGTCACTATGGAAGAGGTCGAAGTCGACGAAGAGTTCTTCGACTACGAAGTCGAAGACGACTTCGACGAGTGCAGATTCAATCCATATATGGGTTGTTACGACTTCGACTGTTAGTCGAGGTCGCGCCGGTCCGGTCGATCCGAACATATGTTCAACCGGATCCGCCCGGGCCGACGATTGTTAAAAAATTAACACAATTGTTTTTCACCAAGTACAAAGAAAACTATTGACATCCCTATATAAAAAGAGTATTATTATATTGTAAGGTAACGGAGATCGAAAGGGGGTCTGATATGACACTTACCACAACCGAACTCAAGGACATCGTGTCCACAACTCTCATTCGCTACCTCGTGAATGAGGAACACGTCGACTTCGACGTGGACAAGGCTTGCCACCTTGTCAAGTGGGTTGACGCCCACGACTTCGAGGGTATCCTCGAAGAGATGAGGGAAGATTGGTAATCTTCTTTCATCAAGAAGAACAAAGAAAAACAAAAAAAGGTATTGACACCAAGCCAAATCGGTGCTATAATATAGACATACTAAAGGAGAACCGAAAGGAGAAAAACAATGCTTAGAACAGTAGAATTTGGGACAATCCGTATCGTTGAGAGTGTAGACCCAAGGTTTGATACCTTTTGCGGTTGGGACTTGCTCGGTGAGTGGTCTTTCTGGGTGTTGCCCGATGGCGAAGTGGTCGCCTTGGAAGAAGTCGAGTAGACTTCTTCCTCAGTGGCCGGTGGCCCGGGCGCCAAGTTCGTTAGTTAATTAACAAACGAAATTAGATGTTGACAAAGTTTTAAATTCTTGTTATAATTAGGTATCAAATGAAAGGAGAATTGAAAATGAATAAAAGAGGTCTCAAAATATGGAAACCAAAAACATATATTGTAATGAATGAAAGGTATCATATGGAATTTGAAACCCATTATAAACATATTGCCATTGAATATATAAAAGAAGTTTCACAATTCTCAGATACACATTATTATCTGTTCGAAAAAGTAAAGGAGAAAGAAATAAAATGAAGAATTATCTATTCCATGACTACGAAACAGGTGAGGACTTCATCGTTGAAACAGATATGAAAGAAAAGGCATATCTGTGTGCTTATAAATATTTTAAAGACCCTAAATTCATCGGTGAGATTTCATATTTCGAAGCCGAAATGAGTGGACTTGACACATACTAATTATGTGTCAAGTCGACCGGGCGCGATTGTGAATTTTTTCACAACGAAAATACATAAGAAAACATAAAAAGATATTGACTTCCTTTAATTTATCGTTTATAATATAGATACAAAAAAGGAGAATAAAACAATGATAATTATTATTGCATTAGTAGATATATGGGGTATCGCATCTATTATAGATTTTCTTATATATACAATAGATTGCCACAAATGGAATATGATAAATGTATTTTGGAAACTTATAGGTAAACATCTATAAAAACATAAAAATACAAAATAACCACTTGACAAACTCTCATAAATAGTCTATAATATAGATACAAAGAAAGAAAGAGAGGACAAAAAAATGAAAAGAAAAAATGACTATATAACCATACAGAATTTAATTGATGTACTAAACTCTATTGAAAATAAGAACAAAGTAATTGCTAAAATTAATTATAATGGTTATAATGAACCATATTATGCCCCTTGTAAAAATATAACTCTTACAGATTCATCTTATATAATTGATGTAAATAATCTTTTGCCAATAATTAGAATCGAATTTAATTAAAAATAGACCGCAAAGGTCTATTTTTTTATTTGTTAATCGAACATATATTCTTTTAGGCCGGCGCCGTATAAAAAACAAAGAAAAACATAAAAAGGTATTGACTTCCTTAAATCCATTTGCTATAATTACATTGTAATCAAGAGAAAGGAAAAACAAAATGGAAAAGATACTTATTATAGATACTGAAACAACTAACTCACTCGATGATGCACTTGTATACGATTGCGGATTTATAGTCGCAGACTACAACGGAACAATCTATTCTAAACACTCGTTCGTAAATGCAGACATCTTTTGTGACAAGGAACTTATGTCCTCTGCATACTTCGCAGAAAAAATTCCGCAGTATTGGACAGAGATTAAGAATGGTTCGAGAACTCTAACTTCTTTCAGAAATATTATGTGGACTCTTCGCCACATTATGAAAGAAAACAACATCACAAAAGTCTATGCGTATAATTGTAGATTTGACTATCTTGCACTCGCAACTACACAGAGATATATAACAAGTTCAAAGTATAGATATTTCTTCCCATATGGTACAGAGTTTCACGACATTCTCGCACTTTCTCGCAACGTACTCAAGACAGACAAAAATTATCGTCAATTCTGCAAGGATAACGATTATCTCACTGCAAGAAATGCAAACAGATACACTGCGGAAATCGTAGCACAGTATTTTTTCGACAGAGATTTTATCGAAGAGCATACGGCACTTGCAGACAGTGAAATCGAATATAAAATTTTGCTTGAGTGCGAAAAGTTAGATGGATTTAACTTCGAAACAAAGATGTGGTAGAAAGGAGTTTATAATGAAAATAGATATCAGATGTCCTAAATGTAATGGTAAACTAATACTTGATGATGAATATAATGATAGTTATGTTTTTGGCGATACTTATACAGACATAGGTACTTGCTACTGTGAACAATGTAATTCAGAATATTTTATAAATACGCATTATAAATTTTCACACTTTGAACTTGGGGAAGAAATTCCCAAGGACTGAAAACGAACAGGCGTTCGTTTTCGGCACCCGGTCCAAAGTTTGTGAAAAAATTAACTTTTAAATAGGGGTTGACTTTAGATTGAAAATATGTTATCCTTATATTGTCAGAGAGGAGGAAATAGAAATGAGAATATACGCAATACAGAGAAAGGCAGATAAGAAAATTGTTTTCTCCTCTGCATCAAGAAGAGTTATCTTCGACAGATTTAACAAGTATCACGACAGAGAAAATTATAGAATAGTAATTTTAGAAAGGGGTTAATAATGGAATACTACGGAATCTATACCAATAAGAAAAAGAAGTCACTTCTTGATGTAGCAAGTACATATGATGAGGGTATGAGTTTACTTGTAGATTGGTGGTTTGATGGTTATGACAATTGTATATTAACCAAAATTACAAAAGAAGAATATGAAAAGTATTTCGAAGAATGTTAATTTTAGAAAGGAGTTAATATGGATTTAGAAGATATTCTCGCAGTACTATTAGAAGATTGCGACATTGATGATATACTCATCGAAGAATACGAAGACTTCTTTATAATCGAAGCGTAACGAACGAGAAAACGAACACTCGTTCGTTTTCAGCGCCCGGGCGATCACCAAGCGAAAACGTTTTCGAAAATATACATCCCAACTATTCCGAAAATTAGTTTTTAAGGAATAGTTGCCCTATTCCTTTTCTAATCTGTTGAAAAATCAACACTTCAACTATTCCGAAAA
>Ga0326512_10001889_pt1 | contig 15735 bp, 11 predicted proteins | sample 1_2617_0518_D_FD_203652 | JGI IMG/M metagenome (GOLD analysis project Ga0326512, IMG submission 203652) | Bovine rumen microbial communities from UC Davis, California, United States - 1_2617_0518 | ecosystem: Host-associated > Mammals > Digestive system > Stomach > Rumen | place: USA... | reverse complement strand
CGCCGTAACCAAGCAGATGCGCTCTGGTTTCTGGAGACATTCGCGGAAGCAGTGCTTCCAAAGTCTCGATGCAGTTTCTCGCTGTGTCGGTCATTTGCCCTCCTTTCTGTCTCAATCACGTTGCAATATCATACTATCACGTTGCGATTATAAATGCAAGCACTTTTTATTGCATCGCAATAATTTATGTGATAAGATTTGAATTACAAGGAGGGCATTTAGATGAACGCAAGGATCAAACAGCTCAGAGCGCAGTTAAAACTGAGCCAAGCTGAATTCGGTGAGAAGATCGGCGTGAAGCAAGCAACCATCGCCGGTTATGAAAATGGAATAAGGAAGCCGATCGATGCCATAGTCTCAGCGATCTGCCGCGAGTTCAATGTGGACGAGACATGGCTGCGGACCGGTGAAGGTGAGATGTTCAAGGAAGTCGATGCCGAAGTCCAGTTCGCGGAATGGGCGGGGAGAGTCCTGTCCGGAAGTGAGGATTCTTTTCAGAAGAGATTCGCCAGGATGATGATGTCCCTGACGGATGAGCAGTGGAAGTTACTGGAAGAAAAGGCAAAGATGCTCTTTGAAGAGGAAAAGAAAAGAGGCTGAGATTTTTCTCAGCCTCTTAACAGTGCCAGCACGAATCTGTAGATAAGATATATTTGCCGATCCGTGCAGCGGTCGAGCAACTCGCAGAGAGCTTCCCTGTTATCCATCAAAATGCATCCCTCCTTGCAACTCTGCAATTATAATAGAACATTTGTTCGAGTTGGTCAAGGCGGAAAGTGTGGAAAGAGGTGTGATCTTATGGCAATGCAAGACAAAAAGATAGATATTGATGATATTTTGGATGCTCTGGATTCAGTCACTTGGTATAACGGTTTGGCGGGAGAAATACAAAAATGGAAGTTTCTTCCAGTAAATAGAGGGTATATACAATCTCCATTATCGCCCCAAAGCGGTATGCCGGAAGAGATGCGTAAACAGCTTGAAGTCTTTTGGATAATCAGCGTAACTCTTTTTGGAGATTATGGAGTGAGTCCAAGAGTTGGATGGATTGAGGACACCGATGGTTTTTATGTTTTCATAGACAAGATAACCGAATCATACTTGTTCACCGAAGAAAACAAAAAATCCTGCTCATGCAAAGGAAAATTTCTTCTGCATGAACAGGAACAGGGGGTTAATTAATGCCCCGCCGGTGGCGATCCGGCGGGGAACTAAGAAAGGAGGAAAAGTGAATCAGTCAACACAGGAAGGTAATGGGTTCTCTGAGTTCAAGGTATATTATAATGGCGACTATTGAAAAATTAAAGAGCGGTCGCTTTCGCGTCCGAAAGATGTTAAAAGGCAGATATTATAGCCTCATCGTGGATAAAAAGCCTTCGGCGCGGCAGGCGGAGCGAATGATCGAAGACTATATCGCAAGCCATGTCCCGGACGGCGCTGTCGAGGACATCACCTTCGCGAAAGCCGCCAGCCGGTATATCGAGAGCGTAGAAGGCGTTTTAAGCCAGTCTACCATTAAGGAGTATGTCAGGCTATCGAGGTACATCGAAAGCCATTACGGGGCATTCTCGCGGCTCTCCGTGAGGATTATCACGAAGGTCGATGTCCAGGCGGTCATATCGGACTATGCCTCCGGAAAGGATGAAGCGGCACGGCAGCGCATCACGAAGCGGTCCGCCAAAACCGTGACGAATCTTCACGGTTTCATCTCGGCGGTCCTGTCGGTATACAGACCTGACGAGAGCTTCTCTGTGAGGCTTCCTGCCCGTCAGAAACGCGAGCCTTATATTCCGTCAGACGAGGAAGTAAAAGCCGTTGTGGAGGCGCTCAGAGGCTCAGAATACGAGATCCCCGTCATGCTCTGCGCGATGGGACTGAGGCGGTCGGAAGTATGCGCTCTGACGGCAGAGGACCTTGACGGGACCACGCTCCACATCCACAAGGCCCTTGTGCAGGACAAGGACAAACGCTGGGTGATCAAAGACCACGGGAAAACTCCGGCATCCACAAGAGACATCGAGATCCCGCAGTACGTTGCGGATCTGATAAGGGAGCGAGGCTATGTCTACAGAGGTTATCCTGGTCGGATCTCGCAGGCGCTTGGTGAGGTCCAGGCGAAGCTCGGCATCCCGCATTTCTCCGCGCACAAGCTCCGCCACTACTATGCTTCCGCTGCCATCGCCCTGTCGGTCCCCATCCCCTATGTCGAGAGAGCTGGAGGATGGTCCAAAGGCTCTCCGATCCTCCGGAGCATCTATATCCATGCCCAAGAGGACAAGCAGAAGGAGATCGACCGCATCACGGTGGACCACATGGGTGATATTTTTAGTCAAGGAAGTCAAGGTTTAGTCAAGGATTAGTCAACAAAATTTATCCACAAATTATCCACAAGATTTTGAAAACCACGCATTTATGCGGTTTATAGCCGTTTTTAAGACGGGTTCGACTCCCGTCATCTCCACGAAACGAAAAAGCCACGCAGATTCAAGGAAAGTGCTGAAAGCCCTTGAAAATGCGTGGTTTTTTCTTGTTATGTATGCGTCATGCTTGCAACGCTGATAGCATCATTTAAAGGTATTTTGAGCGGAAATTTATCCACAAATTATCCACGGACTGTCCATACCTCAAGAGCGCCACGCTCATTGGTAATCATCAAAGCGCACTCCTTCGGATGTCCGGGAATATCATTGAAGAAAAATTTCTCTTCTCCGATCTGCTGCGCTCCCTTCACGGCATACCCCTTGTCATTAAAGTAGTACCAGCAATCGTTAATGCCATGATGTCACCTCTTTGGTTATTGCGTGATATAAGTCAGATGCAATCTCATATTAGTGAATTGCGTTCTGTCTGTGCTGTAGTTATGAAATTGCACTTCTCCCGTTGTTTTAAGATATACGCGCACCCTGCTCAGTTCGGCACCCTGCGGACGGTCAATCAAATCATACACATAATCGCGGACGGGCTTGAAAGCGTCTGGCAGTGTGCCTATGGTCGTGAGCCCATTTGTTGGAATTGTGAAAGTATTCTGATAGCTCATAACCGCCGTTCTCCCAAAGCGATCCAAAGTCATAGCCTGTGACAGGTATTCACTTGTAAGGCTTCCGCTCTTATACGGGTATTGCATCACGGGAGATGCAGTGCGCTCGGCTTTTTCGATGTCATCAAAGGCATACGGGAAAAAGGTTGTGCCTTCAAGCGTATATTTGTCGATGACATTGCTTGAACCAACATAGACGACCGAATACTCTGCTTTCAGTTCGGCTGTCGTCACCTGCCGCATCTGTACGATAGAGTACCGGGAGATGATCCACTCAGTCGATGTCACATATCTGAGGAAGGCAGTGCAATTGCTCAAAGTCATCTGTTTGAGGTTAAGCCCAGCACGTCCGTAAATGTATACTGTTACCCCCGAAAGCCACAATAAATCGTTGGAGTAATCATGTGAGTCTCCGGCAAAAATCGTCATTCGCCACACCATCTCAGGATTCACATACGCTTGGTAATTGAGATAAGCACATGCCTCAATCAGCGTTTTAAATGGCTTCTCGGCAGACCCGTCAGGATTAAGTGCTGTCGAATCCGCGCCAGAAGCGTTGACGTTAACCATTCTTGTATACCCACCTGATGCCTGTCCTACATCACTATGTACCACAAGCGGACCGCCGATATTTGACTTAAATACCTGTGAAATGCTTCCTTCATATGTGCCGCCAGTATGCCCGTTGAACCACACGGCACTGCAAAAATACAAGCGGTCGCCACGGAACGCCAACCCTTCCACCTCTCCGTATGGATAGGTCCCGTTTCCCTTCCCGATGATTATCGACCTCTCCACGGTCCACGTTGAAAGATTGATTTTTAAAAGCTGATTGGTCCGATTATAGACGATGTAAAGATGCCCATTGTGCGCGGCTATCGTCTGCCTGATGACCTCGATGTTCTGATTTTCTTGTGTAGGGCTATAGTTAAGTTTCGGCGTGATCTGCCATGTGGACATGTCAATGATCCCGGTATAGGTCCCCGCCCCTCCGTATAAAATACCAGCATCATATGTCAGGGATGAAATCCCGTTCAGCCCGGTCACCGTATGCGTTTCCTGAATCGTCAGATCTGAGTATCGAATCACGACAATCGTGGTGCCAGTACCTGCCGCATATAGTAGTCCTCGGTCAGCGTCATATGTGATGTCGTTGAAATGCCCAAGATCTGCGCTTGCGTATGCCACCGCCCTGATGAGATTCCCGCTCATGTCGTACTCTTGGATGCTCTGCGTGGAGTCATCTGAGCGCGTCCGCCCAGCGAGGATAATCCTATCTCCAACGATTGCCATGCATTGCGACGCGCTCGATGATGTTCCCGTTTCGTCTTTTTCAGCCACAATTCTAAAAATTCTTTCTGCAATAAAGGGCGTGGATTTTAATGCAGCTTTCATATTATATAATTCATCGCCAACTGTTTTGGCATCTGCCGCCGCATTTTCAACGGTCAGGGATTTATCAATTACATACCCCTCAATTTCATTGATGTTCTCATCAAGCCAATCCCCAACGACTTCCGCCGCCCTGTCGTAGGCTTTCTCGATAGCACGATTAATCCGTGCTTCTAACTGCTCCAGCTCGGAAAGGTTCTCCTTCGTTGCGCTCGGAGTGACAAACGGGTCCTCGACATAGAACGCTCCCTTGTATGAGGACCACTTCACTTCACCATCATCATTAAAGAGCTTCAGATCAATGAGGCGCGTTCCCGGAGTAGCTACCATTCCTGCCGTAATGTAAAGGTGCAGAAGGATGTACTTCGCCTGAACTTCCATCTCAAGGTCTGCCCGGTCCGTTGTCTCAGTGTCGCAATGGAAGATATCAGCCTTTGCAGTAAATGCGGACAGGTCGATGTCCGTCTGCGTGTATCGGCTGATTTTAAAGGTGCGGACTTCGGAGTTGTCGTCAAAGGTCGTGCCGATATATCGCTCCTCATTCGGAATCAGCATCTTGCGATTCTTTATCGAAATCATTTGTGGTCTCCTTATATTATATAGAAGAAACAGCCGCAGGCTGAGGACAGCACGGCAAGAATGGCTGTGAAAAGCCATTCAAGCCAGTGCGAGGAGATGAATGTAAGCATAGGGGTCACCGGGGGTTAAACGGTAGGAAGACCAATGCGGTAGAACTTAATTTGGCTCTCGGCAATTGGGTAGTACTCAACGTGATTGAGTATATGCACTTGGTCGGAAGTCGCAAAATCGACCCAACCCCTACTGCTAATAGCCCATGCATTCGACCTGTCTCTAAAATACAAACTTAAAACACCAGACACAAATGCCTGTGAATTATCAACATACCCTTTTGTATCCCCTTTGTAGAAGATATATGTGTTTCCAAAGAGCGTTGAAGTTTCTGTATCAAATGTACTACCGCTTGCTGATATAATGCACCTTTGTACCTCCGCACTCATATTAGCAGGAAGAGTAACGATAGCAATATCAGCCTTGTTGGGCGCATCGCTTCCTGTGATTTCAACCGCCCCTGTAAACGATTTGACCGCTTTTTCAAATTCATCGGTGTAAATTGTGCCTTCGTCCACAGCGGAGATGGTATATGTTCCCGCAGTCTCAGTGTAGATCATGTTACCTTCGCTGTTACTAATAATTGCAAACGGGAACTCCGTGAAATCCGGTCCAGTTTGAGTAACACCGCCATAAGCAACGGAGATACCCGCTGAAATCTTAGGGCAAGTATATTTCACACCGTTAAAGGTTACTTTCAGCGTGTCGGTGGTAATCGGCTCTGCATAGGAAAGTGTTGCTGTGTTGCCACGATCCCCCGCAACCGTTGTCACGCTCTCATCAAACAACGTAACCTCGCCTTCCGTCTTCCACTGTGCGTTCTCGATCTGCGCCATGATTTCCGGGGTAACGCCGCCACCGCCGCTGCCGCCGGAAGGAATGCATGCGCCATTCTTAAAGAAGTGGATGCCGCAGAGCGCATTGATAGCCGCAGAGCTTAACTCCTGCCCATACCCAGCAACGATCTCTTCCATGTCGATGATGCCGCCGGTCATGACCTTCAAGGTCTCATCAGCATCCGGCTTCGCAAAGACAGTCCTCGCAATCAGTCCGTGAGCGGAGGCATTATCCTCAGGACAAGTGTCAGGAAGCGCTTCCCGCACAAAGCCATGCTTTCTGAGAACGGCACCGGAAACCGCATCGGAAGACGGCATATCGGAAAGCATATAGCCATAAGCTACAAGCATCGCATATGCCGTCTCCCAGTCTACGGAGAGTGCCTTGGAAATTGCTCGGACCGCGCAGTCGCCTACATTGCGACCGGCGGGATTGTTTTGGAATTTAACCCACATCAGACCTCCCAGATGTGGAGAGCGCCTTCCTCGTCAGTGACCATTAAAGCGCACTCTTTCGGATGTCCCTTGTCGGCGCAGAAGTACCAGTCCTTGTCATCGATCTTATGGTGTCCCGTAAGGGCATATCCATTCTCATCAAAGTAGTACCAGCACCCGTTGATCTTCTTCCAGGAATTCTGATAGTAGCTGTCTGCGGTATCGGCATACCACCATCCCTTGTCATCGAGATGCCATCCCTTTGCATAGCCTTTGGATGTCACCGCCAGCTCCCACTTTGGTCTGCCATAGCCGGAGATCCGGGAGTTACTGAGAAGGTACTTCTTCTGTACGACCGCGCCGCCGTTGGGAATCACCTCAGATCCTCCGCCGGTATTTCCTTCGATAGTATATACATACATATCGTCCGCGCCCGTCACGATGCCGGTATGGCAGATGCGTTCGGAGTTATGAAAGAAGATCTGGTCGCCTCGCTTCGGTTCCTGATGCCATCTGCCCATCTTCTTATAATAGGAAGCGGAAGTGGGTGTGTAGGCGGAGAAGCCGCCAAGCATCTGCTTTGCAGTCTCCTTGCCAAAGGTAAGAGCCATGCAGTAATCCACGAACAAGTCGCACCACTGGGCGGGATTCATGCAGAAGTACTGACCATACTTCGTCCAGTTCTTGTCGCCTGCGTTTGCCGTCTTGCTCTGGAGGTTGCTGTTCGATTCCTTTTCGAGGTATCCCTCTTGGGTCTTGGCATAGTCGATAAGGGCATCTATGGCGGTCTGAATGCTTGAATATGTCATAAGCGCCTCAGTCGTTATCCGGCAGCTCGTCAGTGTACCGTCCCAAGAATTCCCGAACCTTCTGCCATACTCCTCTCACGGGGAGACCGCAGAGCGCCATGTTTTTAAGGATGCTCACTGACTCAAAGCCAAGATAGATGATTCCGAAAAACTCCGCGCTGCCGATCTGGCTTCCAAGAAAGTTACGGACCTCTTCCGGAAGGAAGCCAATAAGGTTGATCTCAGCGATAGAGTCGAGAACAAGCAGGAACGATATGCTTGCCAGCATGGAGACCTTCCTGACCGCGCCGTCAATCCCAAAGGATGAATTCAGCTTGTGCTGCTTCAGCGCTCTCAGAAGACCAAAAGTAGTGTCCATGCAAACTGCCAGAATCACCATCTGGATTATGTCGTTCTGCAATGCCTCGTTGATGATCTGAGATAAGGTTTCCATGATTGCTGCCTCGTTAGGCCTCAATCTCTTTCGCTTCCTTAGAAAGCTCTGCGATAAGGTTTGAGGTCTTCTGATCCTGTTCCTGCTGATGGACAAGGACCTCATAGACCTCTTCCGGGACTTCGACATCCACGCCTCGCTGGACGAGCCAGGTCATGCCGTTGATGCCGACAAAAACGGGATCCTTGTATTTATCACCGTCATAGAAAAGTCGGATCGTCTTCTTGTTACCGGAAAGGCCTTTGTTACTCTGCTTCTTGATTGCCATTTAGTCTCCTTAATGGGGCGCTTTAAGCGCCCCGCAGATTACTTCGTGGAGCCGGTCTCGATACGGACCATATACTCCTCGATCAGTCTCTCAGCCGTCTTGGTAGCCTTCCAGCCAATCGTAGAGTACTGGTTAAGCGGACCACCCGCCTGCTCCTTGCTCTTGATGATGGTCTCAAGTCCGCCGCCCTGGATGGAGGTCCGTCCGTAAGCGTTCTGACCAAAGATCAGGGTGGAATAGACATCGATGCCGGAAGCACCCGCGCCCTCGAAGATCTTCGCTTCGGTGGACTCAACAAAACGAACACCGGCGATTCTGCCGATCTCGTTATTGTACATATGCTCCGGGGAGGTGTACTTCTGCCAGTCTTCCCACTTCGGATCGCTCATCAGGTCGAAAGCGATGTCCGGATGAATGATGCCGATATAGGAGCCGTCAATCATCGGAGCATCCTGTCCCTTCAGAGTGCGGACCGCCATGCGGACAGCCTTGACGGTAAGCAGATGAGAAGCGGTAAGAGCCGCTCTGGAAGTGACCTGACCTTCTGCGTACTGCACCTGAGAGCCGCCGTTAAGGACCTCGCGGACGATGGTGTCGAGCGTTCTGCCTGCCTGCTGTGCGATCAGCTCGGTCGCCTCAATGATGATCGGATCGATCGCGGTGAGCTGGAGGAGGTCGGTGACTTTGACATATCCGCCGTACTGCTGCACGGTCGCCGTGATGGCGGTGACATTCAGTGCCTGACCATCCGGGGCAACGCCCTCAGTAAGCGGGGTAAGCGCCTTCGGCAGCTTGGAAAATCTTCTGAATTCGATGGTCTTGCCGTTGCCGCGCGGGATCGGCTTCTCCTGACCAAATCTGTCGTGGACAAGGTACGGCTCCGCAAGCCGGATCAGGTTCTTGTCGTAAAAGGTCTTCATCTCCGGAGACAGGTTGTTTCCGGTGGTGGCGGAAGTGGTTGCGTTCATTACATCACCAAACTGCTGAAGGTTAAGAAAATACTTTCTGTTTCTATTCATTTGTTGTCTCCTTTAGGTGGAGATCAGAAGACGATGTGTTCACCTCTGGAGGCTCTCTTCACATAGTCAGCGATCTCTGAATCCGTTAACTTGGAGACATCTGCGTGTGCTTTCGAGGATGCCTGCCCTGACATGCCGCCCTCTGCCGGTCGGCTGCCACGCTGGGCAATGGTCTGCGCGGTCTTCTTTGCCACCGTCCGTGCGGTGTGTTCCATCGCATTAGGAAGGATCTCGTCTGCCTTGAGAGCGAGGTACGCCTCCCTGATGCCGACTGCGTAGGGGTTCTGCGGATGAATGAGCCTGACGAAGCTCTCATTCTGCATCATTGCATCGAGGTCGAAGTCCGGAAATTCGGACTTCAACTGGTCCGCTTCTGCCTGCCTTGCGCGAAACCATTCGTTCTGCGCCCGGCGGGTCTCTGCGGCTTCCTGCTCTGCTTTGAGCCGCTGGTTCTCAGCTTCGATAACGGAGATCCGCTTATACTGGTCAACGGTGAGTCCGGCTTTGTATGCCGCCTCTTCGTAAAGCTCATCGTCTTCCCCAACGTATTTCGCGATGCTGTCGATATCATCAGCTTCAGTTCCGTATTTGGAAGCCAACGCCTGGAGGACCGGTCCAAGTTTCGCGAGTTTCTCCTCATTGGCTTTCGCCTTTGCGAATCTGCTCCTCACGATCTTTTGCACGGCGCGGTCGTAGTCTTCCTTGTATTCCCCTTTGATCAGCTCCTCAAAAGTAGCTTTCGTCTCCGGTTCTGCAGCGGCGGCCTGCTCTGTTGCCTCGCCCGTAGTCTCAGCGGCGACCTGAGAAGTATCGCCCGTGTCCCCATCAGCTCCGTCAGCAAACTGCTGGAGGTGTAACGTGAAACGCTTAAAAAGTCGGATCATTAGATCTCCTCTGCCGTCTCTCCGGCGTGTCTTGATGGTTTGAAGATAGCAATAAAAAAAGAAGGAGTACGCCCTCATTCGGCGTACCCCTTCCGGGTGTTACTTCATGTTCTTATCGTAGTTTTTCAGTTTCCATCCAGCACCTTCCCAGAGCTTACGGTTGACCGTATCTCCGAAGCCGCTTCCCTTGAGGAACTGCGCCGCCTCTTCCTGCCTGCCGCCAATCTCTTTCTTAATGGCGCTCTCACCGGCTTTTTCCAGAGCGCGATCGCCCTTTTTGGTGTCGCCATTCTTATAGGCATCAAGCGCCTGCTTCGCGTACTGGTCTTTGCTCGGTGAAGTGTCCTGCAATCCGAAGAGTCCCTGTCCGGCTTCGAACGATCCAAGCTGACCGTTCTTGTAATCCGTCCCCCACAGATAGATCGCGTTCACGATGTTGTAGAGGTTCTGTGCCGGAACGCCCTTCAGCTTGAACATCTGCATGATGAGCTTTGCCATCTTCGCAGATGCCTTCTGCATATCCTGCTCGTTCCCGGTTTCGACTGCTTTGCTTGCAGCCTTTCTGAAATCGACTGTGGCAGATGCGAAATCATTCACAAGGGTAAGTCCCGGATAGTCGATGTCATACCACTTCCCATCGCCAAGCAATGCAAGAGCAAAGTCCTGTGCTTCGCTTCCGCCCATCGTAAGACCGGCGAAGGAAGTACCGAAATCTTTGAGGATCTTCTTCGCAAGACTCTCGGCTGTGATTTCGCCCTTCTCATCGCGGTAATCCCTCATTTTATGGAGAACGGCATTTGCCGCCGCCGACAGGATCACAAGCATTCCCTGTGCGACAATGGTCGCCGCGGCAGTGTTGCCGAATGCTTTGGCAGCTTCCCGCTTTGCTTCTTTATAGGAGCTGTCAGTCTTGGCATATTCGGAGTATGCCCTCCACCGGCTCCAGGCATCGATCACCTCGCCACCCATGTTGAAGGTCTGAGTCTTGAAAGCGCCGAAGATCTTTGCGATGTCGTTCTGCGACCGCAGGAATTCATTCCTCTGCATGACATCGTAAGACGGCTGAGTCCTCTGCAAGGTCTCGTTGTAGACCTCTGCCAGCTTCCGGTTATACTCATCTCCCCGCACTTTGAGGTCCGGATACTTTTCTTTCACATACTCCTCGCAGGCGAAGAACAGGACCTCTGTGGTCTTTACATCGACCCGCCTGATGAGGTCAAGGGCGGTCTTTGTTCTCTGAATAAGGCGGTTATTGTCGATGCCGGTCCGCTGTTTTGCGACTTCGCCCATCTCAGTGCCGGAGAATCCGGTCCGCCTCATGTATCCCCACGGGGTAATGCTGTCCATGTACTCACGGTCTGCCTTGCTGACAACGTGTCCTGCGGCTTTTGCCAGCGGCCCCCATCCGATCACGGAAGCCGCAAACGGATAGGAAGCAGACTGCTTGATGGCAACACCAAGATTCAGATTCAGCGTGGTTCCGGCATAGATGCTCTTCATGGTGTCGGTAACGCTTCTCTGCGTCTGCCGCCCAAACTGGAGGTCATTAAGGACATTGTCGATGTAATTAAGACCGGGTTTATTCCAAGCCTTGCCGACAGATGCCTTTACGCTCCGTTCAAGTCTTTCGCCTCCGGTGTAGTTATAGAATCTCGTGAAGTTACGGATCGGAACAGCAAGACCATAGTAAAGCGCCGTATTGTTCTTCTGACGAAGGACCACCTGAGATACATCTTCAAGATAGATTGGAAGGCCAGAGCCTTTCCTCTCCTTCAGCATTCCCATTCCTTCGAGAGTGCCGTCCTTAACCAGTCCGTCATAACTGCTCTGAAGGAAGTTCTTGTTCGTGCTGATTGGGAAGTAATGTTCTACGGTCGCCTTCTCGTATCCGTTGAGTTCGAGCGATACTTCATTGATGGCGTTCTTCGTGGTCTCGTTGAAGAACTTCTCAGCGATCTTCGCGTACTCCAGCTCCTCCGGTGTCATCTGGTCGGTGATCTTTCGGATAGCCGCAGCGGCAGCCGCATCGTTCTTCCGGTTGATTTTGCTGAAGACCGACTCGCCCTTCGCTCCCGAAATCCACTCGGAAAGGTGTACCGTCTCTCCGGCGGCGTAAGCCTCCGCATACTTTCCGCGAGAGTAGAGCCTCTCATTCGGAATCGTGATGCCGCCAAAAGCAATGTGCTTTACGTTATCGGCGTTCTGAAGGTGCAGATATAAAGCGATCCTCATGCCTTTGGAGATCTTCTTCTTCCCTTCCAGCGTGTCGATCTCGATGTTCTGCTTTGCGAAGTCGTTCACCAGCTTCGGATTATTGTCGATGTCCTGGAACATCTTCTCAACTTCCATGCGGAACTGCGCGGCTTTCGTCTGCCCATCGTTGAGCTGTTTTCCGAAGTAGGTGAATACGCCGTCCCTCTGATAGCCATCAATCAACGAGAATGCCCTAACCGGGTTCAGCATATTCAGCTTGTACTTCCCTAACTGAGCGCCGATCTCGTTTTTATAGTTGATGCCTTTAATTCTCGACTGCTGCTCTACGGCGACCTTTCCGTAATGACCAAAGGTCCGTCCCACGCCTTCTTTGATCTCGCGGTCCGCAGTCCGTTTGGAGTGTTCAAGGGCAACGATGGACTCGGTAAGCTGCACGATGTCCTCGATCTTCATCTGCGAAATATGTTTCTTCCCAGGCCTGCCGATGAGGTCGGCGTACTTCGGCGCTTCATACTTCGCATAGTCAGGATCCAGTTCAGACTGCGCTTCCACCTGACGCTTGATCTCTTCCAGCTTGCTCCGGGTGTCAGACCGGATACCGGCAGCAACGAGGTCAAGGTCACCGATAAGGGCATCCACTTGTGCGCGGAAGTTCGGATCGCCCTTCTTCTTTGCGAGCCTTCTCGCCCTTCTCAGAAGCTCCTGCTGTGCTTTCCTCTCGCTGCGCTTTACTCTTTCGCGGAAGCGCTTCTCGCGGAATTCAGCTATGACCTCATCAATGCGCTGGTTTTTTCTTGCTCTGAGGGCATCGAGCCTTTTCTTCGCTTTCTTCTTTTCGGCTCCGACAGCAGAGTCCATCCGTCTCTGCATTTCGGAGATTGTCCATTCAAGGTTTGCTCTGTATGCATCTTCAAGGTCCTGCCGGAGCTGTGCGTTCTCCTCTCCGTCAAGGTCCGCAAGTCTGTCGAGGAAGCGATTGTCCATCCTCTCCATAAACTCGTCAAGGGTTCCGGACATATCCACATCCCGCTGGGAATAGTCCACACCGGTTGCTTCGGACTTCTGCCTGATCAGGTTTTCTTCGAGCAACGGTCCCACAATACCCTGTGTAAGTTGGACCGGAACACCGTTGCCAACTACCTTATAGGCATTAGTAATGCCCTGCTCTTTCTCCATAAGGTCGAATCCGTCAGGAAGTCCCTGAATCCTCGCCATGACTCTCGGAGTTGCACGAAGCACTCTGCCGTCCGGCATGAGGATCTTTGCTTCTGTACTCTTTGCGAGAAGCGTAGGGGCAGGCTTGTCTGCTGTCGCGTATGTCAGCTTTCCGCTCTTTTCGCCGCCCAGAACAAACACAGGCTGGTCGAGATTATCGATGTCGATGCCGCTCGGTTCGAGCCGCTCTTCCATGTAGTCGGAAAGTTTCGCCTCAGGCAGTTCCGGGATCAGGTCCTCCACGACACTGTACCAGCTCTGTGCCTGTTCGGAGACATCGACCTTCGGAAGCACACCGTCCTTGACCGCCCGGATAAACATCCTCTTTCTGATGGTCGCGCCGCCGAAATCCGTAGCGGAGTAGACCTTCACATCGTAATCATATCCGCTCTCTTCAAGGGCCTCCTCGATGATCTTGACTGCTTCGGAGTTTCTGTACCTTGCGACATTTTCGACAGTTACGACCTTCGGCTCCAAATTGCGGATGGCATCAGCGGTCGCTCTCGCCGTCTCGATATCAAGCGGCTTCTCGCCCATGTCGTTGTTCGCATTGGAATAACTCTTGCAAACAGGAGAGGCGTGGAAGTATTCCACTTTCCCCTTGTGCGGATTGATGTTCACGTTACGCACATCATCGACATAGATATTATCGCCGTTGTTCGCACGGTACACGGCAGCGATCTTCGCATCATTCTCCACCGCAAACTCATGGCGGACGATGTTCCTCAGAGCGAAATCAACAGTCCCCGCTCCGCTGAAGAAAGTCGCCATGTTGACACGGAGCCTGTTATCCAGGTTCTTGTCGGCAATCCTTGTGCTGAACTGAATGTCCTTGTCCGATCCCTGTCTGATGACATCGGGACGGTCTTCGGAATCTGCGGCTTCTTCAATGTCGCGAGTGGAGTACTCAGCTCTTGGGTTCTGCTCCTTGTAGTTATCCACAAACTCCTGCACGATGTCGTTGGCAACAGGGAAGGAGCGGTGTCCGCCCTTGTAATCGTTCAAGGCGGTCCTGATCTCGTCCATGCTGAAGTTCGGACGGACCGGCATCTGTCTCGCTCCCTTGCCGTTGTTGTCGTACATCTTGAAGTCGATAAGAAGCTTGAAGTAGCCATCGCCCAGCGGCCCATCCGGGAGCGACCATGTGCCGTCACCGTTATCGATGAGGAGGTTCTCGCCCCTGATCCTTGCGAATTTAGGCGTTCTGCCTTCCTCCGCACAAATCTGAAGGTATCGCTCTGCGTTTTCTCTTCCGCTCTTGGAGAAATCCCAGTACTCCATCGGCATGACATTTTCTTTCGACTTCGCGCCCTTGATATAGTCGTTCTGGTAGTTCGTGAAGTCGATGGTCCCTTCAGGAAGTCCGATGGCATCATACTGTTCTGAAGTCCACTGCGACTTGTGGAACGGAAGCACATAGTCGATACGGTCATCAGCAAGCGCCGCTCTGAGCTGCTCCTGGTTGAACACGACAAGGACAGTGCCGACATTCTTTGAATACTTATCTCTCAGTTCAAAGGCACGTTCATGCTTCATGCCCTCACGGTCATCGAAGATGAGCTTCCCGTTCTCATCAACGCCCTTTGTGATGAGCGAACAGTTGATCTTGAGTCCTGTGCGACCAAACGAGTCAGCGAATTCCGGGACCTTCGTATACGCCTGCCCGGCAAGTCCCGCCTCGGACATATCCATAATGACCTGCATCATGTCGATCATGTGGACGATCTCAAAGTCAGAGAAGGACTGGATACGGAGACCGCCGTTCAGATTCTTATCTGCTACGGAAGCGCGGTTCTTTGCTCCGCCGAATTTCTTTTTGATCTCTCCCTTATATTCGGTGCGGAGGGTATAAAGCTTCGGCTTCTGCTGGCTTGCGAACAGGGCCTTTTCGCCCTTCGAGAGAGTGCCGTAGTGATTCATGAAGTAGACATACGCATCGTAGACTTCAGGATGCTCACTGCGGAGTTTCTCCTGCCCGTCAGGCGTATTCATTTCCGCCATAGTCGGCACATACTCAGAATTCGTCTTCTTGTACTTCTCGATGAATTCCTTCGTATAAACGCCCATCTTGACACGGGACCCTTCGACATAGCACAGACCGCACGTTACTTCATGACCGGCATCGAGCATCATCTGACGAATCTGAAGGTATTCCGCAGGAGTGAGCGCGGTGTTCGGAAGCAGATTCTGAATCGCCTGAATCGTCCCCGTATAGAGCAGCCTCTTCTTGCAAAGCGTGGAGAAATCGATGGAGCCGCCGTACTCGGTGTTGCTGACAAACGCAGAGCGCCCTTCGCTCGAATCGTAGTCGAGCCGCACCTGATCATCAAAGATCATCTTGGCAACACTGTTGACATCGTTGATGTACTTCGTGGCGGTCTTCGTGCTTACCCCCAGAGCATCGGCAAGCTCTTTTGCCGCCTCTTTCTTGTACTGCACCCAGTCAGATGCGTTCCACGATCTGTAGCTGAGTTCAGGTCCGGTCGGTGCAGCGGATTCTGTCGCAGTGTCGATGTTGATGCCGATGTCTTCTGCGTGGCTTCCATCAAGGGCGTTCATCCAC
>Ga0326512_10001887_pt1 | contig 15739 bp, 14 predicted proteins | sample 1_2617_0518_D_FD_203652 | JGI IMG/M metagenome (GOLD analysis project Ga0326512, IMG submission 203652) | Bovine rumen microbial communities from UC Davis, California, United States - 1_2617_0518 | ecosystem: Host-associated > Mammals > Digestive system > Stomach > Rumen | place: USA... | reverse complement strand
TTATGAAATCCATACCCGGTCTATCCAAAATTGCCGACTGGGTAGAACGTAGGGAATTAAGAGAAAAGAAAGGTTAACGTTAAATCATGTGGACAACAATACATACGATAGACTGGCTGCTATGGATCTTCATGGCACCATCTGTCATCTATGTAGCTTTCTATGCCTTTGTCTCCCTATTCTCCAAGCGCTCACCACTCACCACTCACCCCTCTGACCTTAGACCTCAGACCTTAGACCTCAGACCTCAACCATTCTCATTTCTAATTCTCTTTCCTGCCTATCAGGAAGATAAAGTGATCGTCCATTCCGTCCGCCAATGTCTGAAAAGTACCTATCCTCAGGAGCTCTTTCATATCGTGGTCATCTCTGATCACATGACTGATGAGACCAATGACCAACTTCAACAACTGCCTATTACTCTGTTCACCCCACAGTTTGAGAAAAGCAGTAAGGCAAAAGCACTCCACCACGCACTGGAGCATACAGAGGAACACTATGACTATGTCATTATCTTTGATGCTGACAACATCGTACTTCCGGATTTCTTAGAACAAGTCAATGCCGCCTGTCAACAAGGCTATCGGGCAATTCAGTGTCATCGTTGTGCCAAGAACAGCGACAATGATGTGGCTATTCTGGATGGTATTAGTGAGGAAATCAACAACTCTCTTTTCCGCAAGGCACATAACACCATCGGTATCTCTTCCGCCCTCATCGGCTCAGGTATGTGCTTTGAGTACGAATGGTTTAAAAACCATGTCGGTTTGTTTGAGACAGCCGTCGAGGATCGGGAGATGGAGATCCAACTGATGAAGGAACACATCTTCATCAAATATGAAGAGCATATTCCCGTTTATGATGAGAAAGTCAGCAGTTCAGAGAATTTCCAACGCCAGCGCTTGCGTTGGATGACCGGACAAATCCAAAGCCTCTTGATGATGCTCCCCTATTTGCCTACCGCCATCAAGACTGGGAATATCCATTATATCGATAAGACGATGCAGCAGGCACTGATTCCTCGCTCCATCCTCTTGGTGCTCACCTGTTTCTTTGCCATATTGATGACCATCATTTCCTTCCCTTGGAGCATCAAATGGTGGGGACTTTTCCTCACGATTACCTTCTCTATCTTCATTGCCATTCCCAAGAGAATGCGTACCAAGGCTTTGTTTGGCAAGATTTTCTCTACCATCAAATTGGTCGGACTCATGCTAGGAAATCTTTTGAAAATGGATATTAAGAACAAAGATTTCCTCCATACCACCCACGATAAATAAGGACTATGAGTGAGAGAGTACATAACTATCTTTCTAGCTCGCACATGATATAACAATTCAAATTACGCCAATCCAAACTATCTAATTTAATCGAATGATTTTTAAGCAAGATTTCACTTGTAAGTATTCGATATAAAAAAAAGAGCCCATTTTTTGGAGAAAAGGGGAATTATTATTATCTTTGCAACTAAGTAGAAAACTCTCGAAATTAAAAAGAGATACAAAAATCAGATACGGTAAATGTAAGGAATTAAAAAATCTAATGTATTTACAGCAAAGCAAAACTAAAACGGAAGAGAAATGGGATATTATTATAGTACCCCATAAGCGTCTGTTCTCTCTTGATCTGACAGAGATTTGGAACTACCGTGACTTGTTGACGATGTATGTTCATCGAGACATAGTAACGATGTATAAGCAGACCATCTTGGGACCACTATGGTATTTTATTCAACCATTATTTACAACCATCATGTTCATGTTTGTATTTGGAGGCATTGCCGGCATCTCTACAGACGGGCTGCCCCAACCACTATTTTATATGGCAGGCATACTCTGTTGGAATTATTTCTCTGAATGTCTAACAAAATGCTCGGAGACTTTCAATGCCAACCAGCATATTTTTGGCAAGGTGTACTTCCCACGTTTAGTGGTCCCACTTTCAATTACAATCTCTTGTCTGCTAAAATTCATGATTCAGTTTACACTTTTCGTTGCCATATACCTTTTCTTTATCTACAAAGGATTCTCTGTACAAATAACGTGGTATGTCTTATTAGTGCCTTTGCTAGTTACCATGCTTGCAGGGCTAGGATTGGGATTTGGGCTGATTATCTCTTCTATGACAACCAAATACAGAGATCTAAGATTTGTTATATCATTTGGAGTACAGTTATGGATGTATATAACTCCCGTCATATATCCGTTATCTATTCTTAAAGAGAATTATCCCCGTTATGTATGGGCAATTGTTATAAATCCTTTAACTTCTATTATAGAGACATTTAAAATAGCATTTTTGGGACAGGGTACTTTCGAATGGATATACCTAATCTACTCTCTCGTATTCACCTTTGCTGTCGTACTACTTGGAATGTTAACCTTCAATAAAGTCCAACGAAGTTTTATGGACGTTATCTAAGTTTATCTCTCATAAATAATTCTTAGTAACACATTAAAATAATAAGTTTATGTCAAACATCGCAATAGAATTCTATCACGTTGGCAAACAATATCGTCTTGGAACGATAGGGACAGGCACAATCAGTCACGATCTGAATCGTTGGTGGGCAAGAATTCGTGGCAAGGAAGATCCTTTCTTGAAGATTGGTGAGGTGAACGACCGCACCCAGAAAGCATCGAGTGATTTTGTATGGGCATTGAAAGATATCGATTTCAAGGTGGAACAAGGTGACGTATTAGGCATTATCGGCAAGAATGGTGCTGGTAAATCTACCTTGTTGAAGGTACTCTCCAGAGTAACCACTCCCACCACAGGCACCATCCGAGCCCGTGGTCGCATTGCGTCTCTATTAGAGGTCGGGACAGGCTTCCACCCAGAAATGACAGGTCGAGAGAACATCTATATGAACGGCTCTATTATGGGCATGACGAAAGCAGAGATTACTAGGAAACTTGACGAGATTGTAGATTTTGCTGGCGTGGAAAAATACATAGATACACCCGTAAAGCGTTATTCCTCAGGAATGACCGTTCGCCTCGGCTTTGCCATTGCTGCTCATCTGGAACCAGAGATTCTTGTTGTTGACGAGGTGTTGGCTGTTGGTGATGCCGAATTCCAAAAAAAAGCCATCGGTAAAATGCAGAACATTTCACAAGGTGGAGGGCGCACAGTGCTATTTGTGTCGCACAACATGGCAGCGGTTAAAAATCTATGCAAAAGAGGAATTGTTCTTCATAACGGATCTGTCGTTTACGATGGAGTAACCCATGAAGCGGTCGAATATTATTTGCATAATGGAGCCGGGCCTAGTGAGGGTGGCAAGGAGATTAAAGATTCCATCACAAAGTTAATGCCTTACATTTCTATTGATTATATCTCTTTTAATGGACAAACAGGAAACGAAACGACCATAAAAAGTGATCAGGAATTTATCGAGTTTTCAATTGCAGGGTCGACTACGCTGCCCATAAAAGCTGATTTGTCTCTTGTTATAAAAAACATTGATGAGGTTCCCATTGCAGGTTATTCAGAAGGACATTTTACAGGAACGACAAATGTATATAAGGAAGGAGAGTTTAAAATTGAAAAAAAAATCAAGCTACCCAAATATCTATTCAAGGGAGATTGTTTGCTTGATATCTGCTTACATCAACCCAACATAGTTGGTTATTTAGATGCAATGTCATGTGTCTTGATTCACTTTGAAGGGAAATCGAATAAGTTCGGAAGGGCTGGTGACATTAAGGCTAATGGGTTAATAGGATTAGAAGCTATTGATATTACATAATCAAATCTAGTTCATTTATGACAAATCTCTATAGCAAGCTAAAATCCATTCCTTCAAAAATTAAATATAAGTATTGGGGGTATTATTATCCCCAATATAGGAAAAAAGTGGAAGCTGATTTCAAAAATCTCCCGCTTAATTCTCCCGATAAGGTTAGTGCCTACATTTCAAATTTGCTTGAAACAGATTCACCCTGCATGATAAGCAGATTTGGATCCAACGAACTATCTGCAGCCTTATGTTATGGACGAAATTTTCATCCTCTATGGTTTTTGCGTAAAATTGCCCCGTTTTGGGCTCCTCCCTATATCGCCAACGAGATGAAAAGTAATGCTGGTTTTTTTTCGAATGACAAGAAAAATCTCTCAGATTTTGCCGATTTATTATTATCCTCAGCCGAGAAAGTTGATTTACTGGGTTCGTGGATAGGAAGCGAGAGAATGATAGAAGAGAAGATGGGATATGAACGTTGCCCACTTCTTTATCTTGAACCATACTGGTCTAAGAAACCGTGGACTAAAAGTCTTCAAGGAAAGAACGTCCTGGTCATCCATCCATTTGCATCAACCATTCAGTTACAATATAGTAAACATAGACTTTTGTTTGACAATCCGGACTTGCTCCCACCTTTTAACCTAAAAGTAATCAAAGCAATTCAGTCCATTGGAGGCGACAACAATGGATTTAACAGTTGGTTTGATGCTTTACATTATATGGAAAAACAGATAGATTCTATCGACTACGATATTGCGCTTATTGGTTGCGGCGCATATGGAATGCCATTAGCTGCTTATTGTAAAGAAACAGGCAAGAAGGCTGTTCATTTAGGTGGTGTTCTACAACTGCTTTTCGGCATTAAAGGTAATAGATGGGCAGAGGATGGCTATGGTTCTGATTTTGGTTTTGACTACAAACGACTTCTCGACAACCCCAACTGGGTAAAACCGCTACCAGAAGAGACTCCAATAATTAGTAAAAAGATTGAAAATGCATGTTACTGGTGAAAACATAAAAGTATTATACGACCATCAAGCATTTGCGATACAGAAATACGGAGGCATTTCGCGATGTTTCGTAGAATTGTACAAGGACATGCCCACAGGTGTAAAACCAAGCATTTCTCTGTACAGATCGGACAATGCATATATAAAAGAAATTATGAATGTACACCCCAAGGACACAAAGATTGATCGTTTTTTAAACAGTCATGAGTTCAAAGGGAAATGGTATATTCAGATCTTGCTGAACCGTTATAGGGAGCATCACAAGGATAAGAACGTCAAACATTCTATAGAAATGCTGAAAAGAGGTATCTTCGACATATTCCACCCCACCTTTTTTGATGATTATTTCCTACCTTACCTTAACGGGAAGCCCTTTGTGCTGACTATCCATGACATGATACCTGAGCTTTATCCGCAGTATTTCAGAAAGGAAGACCCACAGATTGTGATGAAGCAAAAATTGGCCCCGATGGCCAGTGCCATCATTGCCGTTAGCGAGAATACCAAGCGGGACGTTGTACGCATCTTGGGTGTACCAGAAAAAAAGGTACACGTAATATACCACGGCTGCTCTTTTCCTCTTCCAAAAGATCAGACACCACCCTATAGATTTCCATACATTTTATATGTTGGAGGCCGAGGCTGGTTCAAGAACTTTTTGTCATTTGTTAAGAGTGCAGCTCCTGTACTAAAAAAGTACAAAGACATAAAAGTAATCTGTATTGGCAAGCCCTTCGTCAATGAAGAAACTAAGCTATTTGAAGAATTAGACCTCAACGGACGCTTTATTAGGAAATATGCAGAAACTGATGAAGAACTTAGCAATCTTTATCACCATGCCATGTGCTTTGTCTATCCAAGCGAATATGAAGGATTCGGAATACCTATTCTAGAAGCGTACAAGTCTGATTGTCCTGTTTTGTTAAGCCATTCCAGTTGTTTTCCTGAAATCGCTAAAGACGCTGCTATCTTTTTCCATCATAATGACCTTGCAGAAAAATTAGAAATGATATTGTCAATGAACGAGGAAGGTAGAACTCAACTCTTGTCTAAACAACGTGCAAGACTTGCAGATTTCTCTTGGAAGAAAAGTGCAGAACAATTGGCTCATATCTATCAATCAATAATCTAGAGTACAATGCGAACACTACACATTATCATGCCAATGGCTGGGGAAGGAAGCCGATTTCTAAAAGAGGGATGGACTACGCCCAAACCTTTGATTGAACTGAAAGGAGTCCCCCTATTCAAGAGGGCGATTGATAGCGTGTCCACAATTGGGGCACCGATGATTTACAGTTTTATTGTTCGCAAAGAACATATTGACCACTATCATATTGACAAACAGATTAAAGCATTTCTGCCAGATGCAAACGTATTCTTTGTTAAGAAAACTACTCATGGGGCTGTTGAGACATGCCTTATAGCAGAGTCAGCCATTTCTGAAGGCGATGCTATCATGGTAATGGACTGTGATCTGGAGTTTAGGAGCAAAGGGTTTACTGAGGGAATTAAGGAAATTTTACAAAAGCCTTCAAACGAAGCTAATGGTGGAATGCTTGTCTCTTTCGAGTCAACAGAACCACGTTACAGCTATGCAGAAGTTGATATTAACATGATTGTCAAGCGTACAGCAGAGAAAGAAGTGATTAGCAACCATGCACTCTGTGGAGCCTACTTTTTCTCCACCGCTAAAGGATTCCTAAATGCCGCACATCGTTTACTGAACGAACCTGCATTTACGAAGCCAGAGTATTATGTATCCCTGCTCTATAACTATCTGCTTGCAGATGGAGAAACTGTCAGATTGTCGACAATGGAAGAATTTTATTCATATGGGACACCAGAAGAACTAAAGCGATACTTATGATAAAAGCAATTATTACAGACTTTGACGGAACCCTGGTTGACACCTTTGAGGCGAACTATGCGGCATACAGCATGGCTTTCAAACAATCCGGTCTTGAAATATCAAGAGAACAATATCATACTTGCTACGGTCTCCGCTTTGATGCCTTCATGAATACCATGAAGATAGATGACACCGATATACGCAGCAAGATAAAAAAAGAGAAAGCCGATGTATATCCTATGTGTTTCTGTCACCTCAAACCAAATATCGCTTTGATTGATTTCATCCAAAAGGCAAAGGCATCTGGCATGAAGGTAGCTATTGCGTCTACAGCTCAACGAGGAAATCTGATGAACGTACTGAAGTTTTTACTGTTAGAAGATCTCTTTGATATAATCATCGCTGGCGATGCTGTTAAAGAAGGGAAACCCAATCCTGAAATATATCTCACTTCCATGTCGCTGTTGAAGGTAAGTCCGTCGGAGACACTTATCTTTGAAGATTCCGAAGTAGGAATTATGGCTGCAGAACGAAGTGGAGCAAATGTAATCAAGATAACTAATGACTATTATATATGATGGAAATAGAAGTTAAAGGACATTCTGGCTGCAATATAGATATTGTAAGAGAGGATAACGACTTGTATATTTATAAATCAAGTCATGACAAAAAATACCTCTCACGTCTTGTCTTGCAGGTAGAAAAACAGCGAAAGGCTTCCATAGAGGAATACCAACATGTACGCATCCCTCAGATTCTCAGTGTGGAACAGGATGAAGAGCATGTCTCTGTTAAAATGGAGTACGTATATAGTCGTAATTTCATAGAATACTTTGAAACTGCTGGATTTGAGCAAATCCGCTATTTCATCAATGCTCTTATTAGTTTCGTTGAAAGGGAGCTAAAAAAGTCTCTGGTACAAAGTGTACCTACTTCTATAACCATGGAGAAATTTATGGATGTAGAGAAAAAGATTAGTTCCAATTCTCTGATAAAAGATGATCCCTCTATCAAGAAACTCATCCAGAAAGCGAAAGGGAGGATTGAAAATTTATGTAAACAGACAGCTATAGAAATACCTATAGGTATCTGTCATGGTGATCTGACCTTTTCAAATATTCTGTTCAATGGCAACAACTACTATCTGATTGATTTCCTTGACTCGTTTATTGAATCACCACTCATGGACATTGTTAAGATCAGACAAGACTCCCATCATTTATGGTCGCAGCTGATGTATGTAAAGCCTTACGACAAATTGCGCCTAAAGATAATCTGTGAGAAAATTGATCATGAAATTGACAAGCATTTCAGCCAATATGAATGGTATCAAAAATACTATAAGGATTATCAGTTACTCAACATGTTACGCATTCTTCAATATGCTAAGGACCCTAAGGTTGTTAATTATCTAAAGACTGAAATCAGCAGGATTCTTGCACCAATACCAAAGCTAGGAACTGAAGTACCTATTAAAAATGTTACTACAGAAAAATTGTCGTTAATCGTTCCTGCTGCCGCAGACAATGCCACGCAACCAGATGCCATGCCATATGTATTCAGTCTTGATCGGTCGGGCATCATGCTCTGCATCCGTTCTATACAGGGGCTGAATCTTGATACATTTGACAATATCTATTTCACCATCCTACGCAAACACGCTCAATTGTTTTACCTTGACGAATTATTCAAACTTCAGTTCAAACGTCTTGGAATGAAAAATGCCCACTTGGTGATATTGGAGCAACCAACACTCTCACAAGTGGATACCATACAACAGACACTTTTGCAGGAAGACATAAGAGGAAGTTTCTTTATTAAAGATGCTGATGGTTATTTCACAGGCGAGGTGCTCCGTGAGAATGGTATTGCCGTATTACCGCTAGAAAATTTAGAGATGGTAGATCCAAGGCATAAAAGCTATGTATCATTGGATGACATGTATTATGTAACCAATATTATTGAGAAGCGTATTGTGAGCCATTATTTTAATGTCGGCGGTATCTGTATAGAAAACGCAAACTTGTTCCATCGCTATTACAGGCATTTGCAACAAATTGGTGATGGCGAACGTATCTGCATGTCGCACATGGTTTATGCTATGTTGCTTGACAAACTGAAATTCCGCCCGATTATGGCAGACCATTATATTGACTACGGTACTGAATCTTTGTTTAACTATTATAACCTCCGCAAATGAAAATAGCAATATTTGCCTGGGGACCAGAAGACGACACTAAAGTGTGGTCAGGCACTCCATATACGCTAAAGACAATACTGAGAGAAAAAGGGTACGACACTGTACACTTTGACATGAGTACGATGTTAAGTCATCGTCATTACCAGTTTAGGACCCTTTTAACCAAGCTGGGGTTTGACGGTTTAGAAAAGCTCCCTATTCTATTTCAACACCTTGGGAATAAAATAGCCGCTATTGATGAGTCATTGGATGAGAACGCCTCGTTGCTATTTGTTCCCTGCAATGCAATAACCAAACCCTTGAAAAGGATTCACCGAGCATACATCTATGTTGATGCCGTAATAAGACCAAGACTGGAGTTTTCTCCCAAAGTTTCTTTTCCAAAGTCTTTTTTCAGAGAATATGGATTGAAGAAGTATGAGGAATATGACAAGCAATCATATAGTTACGCCACCAAGATTTTTACCCAGAACGAATGGACAAGGAAGTACATAGTAGAAGAATATGGACTCCCAGAAGAGAAGGTTATCAATGTCGGATTTGGCGTCAACCTCATATTCTATAAAGAAGATAAAGACTTTTCAAGGAATTTACTATTGATTGTTCTTAGGAAAGGGTTAGAAGAGCCCAAAGGATTAAATCTCTTGCTCCCTGCATTCAGAATAGCCAAAAAAACTATCAAAGACTTGGAACTGGCAGTAGTAGGAACGAATGGTCCTGAAGAAGATGGTGTGACATACTATTACAATCAACCACGTTCTACAACCATACAACTATTCAAAGAATGTGTATTGTATACAATGCCTGCTCTCAACGAGCCTAATGGAATTACCTATCTAGAAGCTTTAGCCAATAAATCTCCCATTTTAGGATTGGAAAGGTTCTCTGTTCCAGAGTTTTCAGACTATGGTAAATATGGTTTCTACACATCATCTCCTACACCAACATCTGTGGCGAATCTTATTATTGAAGCCCTATCAGACAAAAACAGACTCAAGACCATGGGTGAAGCCGGGCAAAAGTTTGTAGAAAACAGATATACATGGGACAAGGTTATTGAAAAAATGACAAAAGTGATGATATGAAATATTCTATTATTACCATTAATTACAACAATCGAGACGGATTACGTAAGACCATCGTAAGCGTTGTCAGTCAGAGTTATAAAGACTTTGAGTATATTATTATTGACGGAGGATCTACCGATGGCAGTTGTGAAGTCATAGAAGAATTTGCTGACCAGATTACTTATTGGGTGTCAGAGCCAGACAAGGGGATCTACAACGCCATGAACAAAGGTATCAGGGCTGCTCATGGAGATTACTTGAATTTCATGAATTCAGGCGACTACTTTATCAACGAAAACGTTCTAAACAACACGCTGCCCTACCTTGACAAAGACATCGTAACTGGAAAAAGTATTAATGAGGATTTTTCTGCAAGACCCTTTCATGTTAGTACAAATCCTACTATGATTCAATTCTACAAAAACACTATTGACCATCAAGCATCATTTATCGCTAGAAAACTCTTTGAAAACAATCTTTATGATGAGAACTACAAAATAGTATCTGACTGGAAGTTCTATATTGAGAGTATTATCTTCCGAAATTGCTCTTTCTCCTTGATACCCGTAACTGTAGCCATTTTTCAGAACGGCGGTATCTCAGAAACTCAGAAAGTCCTAAATGACGAAGAACGCAGGGATGTCTTAGGCAAACTATTCCCACCCAGAGTCATCAAAGATTTCGAGCGGTTCGTAGACAAAGAATCGCCCATGTTAGACCTTATTCCTCAGTTCAACAGAACATACAGACTTCAAAAATACATCGTTTCAATGGTAAAAGTCATTTTGAAGATATACAGTCTATTCAAGCGCACAAATAAAACATCATGATATATCAAAAAAGACATTTATGGAACCTAAAGTTTCTATATTAATACCCGTCTATAAAGCGGAGAAATACATCTCCCAGTGTGTGGAGAGTGTTTTGGGACAAACCTATAAAAATCTGGAGATTATCATTGTGAATGATGCTTCGCCAGATAACAGCATCGCTATTGCTGAAAGTCTGATACAAAAGACTGATAACAAGTTTGACGTCAAGATTCTTCACAACGAGAAGAATAAAGGCATAGCAGACACACGCAACATGCTTCTAGACAATGCAACGGGAGATTACATCTTATTTGTGGACAGTGATGACTATATAGAGATTGATGCCATAGATTCATTGGTTAATATTGCCAATAAGACCGACTGCGATATCGTCAGATGCGGTTATTTCGAAGTCAAGAACCATCAAGTACGGACTGTCAGCCAGAAGCCATGGAGCAATAAGACCGACCTGCTAAAGCAGCATATTTCTGCTTGGGACAGCATTGAGGCCATGTGGCAACTATTGATTCGAAGAAGAATGATAGAGGAACATCATATACGCTTCGCAAAAGGAGTTAATGCCTCAGAAGACCATCTCATGATGATCAAGCTGTATTTCTATGCGAACAGCATCGTTGAATCTACAAAGCCGATCTACTACTACCGCATAGATAATGAGCAGAGCGTGACCCATGTCAATCCCAAGGCTTTTCATGACTCTATGTACAAAGGCATGGATATAGCCATAGAATTTCTTAAGGACAATGATGTCTACGACGTTTACCGAGATGAGGTGCTTACACGTACTTTTCTTACAAAACAAACATTCTTGTTGAACAAAGAAAATAGAGACATAGACTTATACATCAATACTCATCCCGAGTGCAATTCCTACTACAGGAGATTCAATTACAACCGGTCACAGAAGATACTCTTCCGACTGGCTGAAGCAGGACATACCACACTCCTAAAACTTATAACTACCCTATCCTCATGAAACCTATTATTGTATTTTTCCCCCACTTCGGAACATTGCCACCACAGTACAAGATGTGGCGTGCGTCTGCATTATACAACTCTGACATCGACTTTCTGTTCTTTACCGACTGTGATGTGGAGCCTGCCAAGAATATTATCGTTCATAAGATGTCTTTTGAAGATTTCAGACAGATCGTACAGAGCAAGTTCGACTTTCCCATTGTGCTTGACCGTCCCTATAAGATATGCGACTACCGACCCGCCTTTGCCTATATCCTCTCCGACTACGTAAAAAACTATGATTTCTGGGGATGGGGTGACCTTGATGTTGTCTATGGAGACATCAGGCATTTCGTTACAGACGAGGTTTTGTCACGATATAAAATGATCTCCGGCTATGGACATTTCACACTTTACCACAATGATGAGGACGCCAACAGCTATTTCATGAAACCGATAGACGGATATGTTGATTACAAGAAGGCTTTGACCAAACCAGAGTCCATGTACTACGATGAATATGGCTATAAGGGGTTTGGTGATAAATGGAAGGACTGTCGTCCTGAGGACTGTTGGCTGGAATGGCCATTTGACAATGCCTCCAAACCCAAACAGTCCTACCATTTTAACAGTCTGACCAGAGGATGGAAAAAAATCATTTTTGAACATGTTGACAACAAACTTTATATGTTACGATTCAACCATGGACAATTAGAAAAAAAGGAATCGTTATACGCTCATTTTCAGCATCGTGGTTTTATGAAGGATCGTGTCACCGACTACAGCCATTTCCTCGTCACACCCCGTGCTATCATTGACTATCCTAAGCGCTTCGTCAACCTCCGGCTCCGCTGGCTCTGCCGCAATCGTTCCTTTATGACCAAGTACTACCAATGGAAAGATCGTATCATTTGGAAATTAGGCATGAATAAGATGAAATAACAACTAAAATTCCTAAGATTATCAACTGAGGGATGATAAATTAACAAAGATATAGAAATGACCAGCGACAGCACCAACAGCACAGCAAGAGATTACGTCTTTGATGTCATGAAGGGTATGGGCATCTTTTTGATGGTGTTAGGACACACTATAGGTCCCGAAGCGCCACTGCATAACTATATTTATGCCTTCCATATGCCACTCTTCTTTATAATATCTGGCTATTTCGTAAAAGAAAAGGGACATCTGGAAAACATCCTTTTGTTATATAACAGACTGATAAGACCTTTCCTATTCATCGCTGTCTGTGTAGCGGTACTGAAGACAGCCCAACACTATCATAACACCCATGTGTTCTATATTGATATTGAAAAGATAATATATGGTGTTGGTCCTGGATGGTTCCTGCTGGCCATGTTTTGGGGTAGAATACTATTCAATGCTCTCATTCATCTCCCTGCCAGTAAATACCTAACCATTACGCTGTTGATTTCTTCCATACCTACATTTCTACAATGGATGGATTTATTCTTCAACATCCCCTTCAATGTGATGCAAGGACTCTCCTGTATTGTATTTATAGCGATAGGACATTATGCAAGACAAAGAAACATCCTTCAATTGATGTATCAGCATGCTTGGTTATGGATTATCATCTCTTTACTTCTTTGTTTGAATACAGGTTATTATGGAGAAATTGAGATGTCTGGCAGTTACTTTAAGCTATGGATCATTGACTATGCTGGAGCCATCGGAGGAACATTTCTTTGCTATTGCATTGCTAAAATCATTGTAAAATATGCGAAAACGACAACTGATATATTAACAAAAATATCCATTTTCTCTTTAGCTATATTTTCCATCCACGCCATAGATTTCTGTGTATTTTTCTGGTATCATATAACTGTTTATATCAGTCAGGAGTATGTGGTAGCAGCCGTGCTTTTCATGCGCTTAGCCCTTTTTTATCCTATCATTTTTATCACTTCTCGCAATCCCTTCCTATATCGTCTATTCGTTGGGAATCCAAAGTCTAATAAAAGTGTTTTCTGTCCATAGATTGTGACAACCAATTTTATATTATCTTTGCTAGTCTTTATATAAAGACTATCTGGAGAATTGAGGGAAACGAATTGGAAACTGTATTCAATGCCACATTCTTCTACCGAAATAATGTACAGATTCTTCTTATGTTTCGAATTATTTTACTACCTTTGCACACAGGACTTAATCTTGTAGAGACCTATGGATTAGGTATGAGTAAAATGAAATAAGAAAGTTAATACTCGAGATTATGAAACTTGCTATAATGACCTGTGGAATGCTCCCTATCCCAGCCGTACAAGGGGGAGCCGTAGAGAACCTGATAGACTTCTATCTGGAGTATAATGACAAGCATCAACTCCATGATATAACTATATATAGCCCATGGGATCCTAAAATCTCCAATCACCCGGCACTCTTGTCTAACGTCAATCATTACATCTTTATAGACGTGAGTAGTCTCAAGGCGAGAATAGAAAGAAAACTATATGGATACCTGCATCATAACGAATATTACAATCACTTTATCGAATACTATTTTGAGAAAGTATATGCTGACCTCAAGAAAAAAAACTTCGACTACATTATCATAGAGAATGGTGCAGGTCTTACATATAAACTTTCCCAAAGAGGGTACACAAATATCATATTGCACCTGAACAATGACGTACTTAATTCTAATTCACGGTATCATGACGTAATATTTAATGGCTTAAAAAAAATCCTAACTTGTTCCAATTATATCAAGGATAGGGTATCCACCATTCAGTCTAGTAGTAAAATACAAACGTTGTACAATGCCATTGATATAAAACAATTCTCCCCACGAAAATGCACTATGATTAATCGCAAACAAATAGGAATTGCTGACGATGATTTTTTACTAGTATATAGTGGACGCATCAATTCTGAGAAAGGAGTTTCTGAACTCATTGACGCAATGCTTCAACTTACAGACTATCCCCAAATTAAACTCATGATTATAGGAGGTAGTTTCTTTGGCAATACCAATAACGAAGATGAATTTGTTTGTTCGTTGAAAGATAAGGCTAATAAAATTAAAGACAGAATAACTTTCACTGGATTCATCCCCTATAAGAACATGCCTGATTTTTTACAACTTGCAGACATAGCAGTATTGCCCTCCATGTGGGAAGAGCCTTTTGGATTGACCATTGCTGAAGCTTTGGCTGTAGGTTTGCCATTAATCACAACCCAAAGTGGAGGAATTCCTGAAATCTGTGAGGGAGTTGCCACAATTGTTGACAGAAAAGACATTGTCAACAACTTAACCAATGCAATTCTCAACCTCTATGAGAATCCTGATAGGCGAAAACAAATGTCCGAAGAATCTATAAAACGAGTAAAACTCTTTGACAAGGATATCTATGCTAAAAAATTCTTTGAAGCATTAGACTGTTTTTGATGGTTTGGGTAGCTGAATTCTGTCCCCGATCATCCGTTGAAACTCATCAGTAAACCAATGATACATACCAGAGCAGGCGAAGAAAGTCATCTCTCCAAAATAGATTCTCCCATTCACATTATAAAGGTCAACCCGTACCTGTAGGAAACCTTGACTAATCTTCTCGGCAATCTCTATCATCTTCTCTAAGTTCTTCGGACGGGGAACATCCTTGTAGACCGTTCCAGGATAATCAAGATACTGGCGCATGGGCTCCCAGGTATGGATATCATACAGGTCATATACTGTATGTGATGAACTGCCACTACCCATACCTAAAGGTCTGTCATAACATGCCATGTCATACTGCGCCTTGCCATTGATACAGCGAATCTTATGGTCCACCAATGTCGCTGAAGAAAAACCATCCGTAGGGTCCATCTCTATGAGACTCTCCGCCATCACTCTTGGTTTGATTGGGATATAATGTGGCTCACATGAATCATAGCCATAACGTACAGCAAGATGCTTGTTGAGGAAATCTATTACCTCCTGCTTATCCATTGTGCTCTTGTCACGTACCACAATGGTACTTTCACAGTCATGCGTACATTTAACAACAAATTTGTTTGGAAGACTGTCAAAGTCGATATCTTCAGCGCGATTCCATACTCCATAACATTC
>Ga0326512_10001886_pt1 | contig 15742 bp, 5 predicted proteins | sample 1_2617_0518_D_FD_203652 | JGI IMG/M metagenome (GOLD analysis project Ga0326512, IMG submission 203652) | Bovine rumen microbial communities from UC Davis, California, United States - 1_2617_0518 | ecosystem: Host-associated > Mammals > Digestive system > Stomach > Rumen | place: USA: California... | reverse complement strand
TTACAGCTGTGAAAACCGGTTTTGCTGATGGACGAGGGAAATATTTGTGTGGCTACTTCGCTGACTATGCGACCATAGCGACAGATTTGGCACGTGTGGCTTCTGAGGTGTTGATGGGAGCCGACCTATCTTCATTTGTCGGTCTCGCTCACCAAAAGGATTATTACATGGATTATCAGGCCATGCAGCAGCTGGGCTTGAAGTATAGTGATTATAGTGGCCGCTTTACCATTGTGGGTGCTCCAATAGAGAAGATTTCTCCTCTTTATAATTATGTGACGTGGATTCTGATTGTTGGCGTCTTTATTTTGGGTTGTGGCGCTATCATTCTGGTGTTGCAGGCTTGGAGAGATCGCCATGTGCATGACTTGATTGCCGATGTGAAGCGTCGGGCTGAAATCCGCCAGATGGCCTTGCACGGTGCTGATAGCCGCTCTGTGCGTACTGAGGATAACCTGAAGGATATCATATCTCACATCCATCCTGATTATGCGAATGATATACCGCTCATCCAGCAGGCCATAGAAATTGTAGGTACACATGACTATGAAATCTATGCGAATGTAGATGGAGAGTATCGTTGGTGGCAATTGCGTTTTGTGGTTATCTTTGAGAACAAGGATCATACTAAGCATGTAGACGGTATTCTTATTAACATTGATGAAGCAAAACAATATGAGAAGGATTTGCGTCTGGCGATGGACCTTGCTGAAGAGGCAAGGCAGAAGGAGGACTTCTTGACAACGATTAGCCATGAAATCCGTACACCTCTGAATGCGGTAGTAGGTTTCAGCGATGTGATTGTGGGCATGCCTGTTGATGCGTTCACACCTGAAGAACTGGCAGAATATGCTAAGATTATCAAGGCAAACAATACAAGTTTGTCTGCCATGATTGAAGATATCTTGATGTTCTCTCGTATTGAGAGTGGACGTATTCAGTATGTGAAGGAAGAGTTTGACCCTGCAGCTCTGATTCAAGAGGTTGTGGCCGAATGGACGGATTTAGTGCCTGATGGTGTCACTCTCTACATGCAGGCTGTACAAAAGGGGGTACGGATGAATAACGACAGAACTCGTGTGAAGTACATCTTGAGCCAGTTGGTCAATAATGCTATTAAGTTTACAAAGCGTGGGCACATCATTGTGGGTATGGCATATCATCTGAATAGTGACGAGGTGGAACTCTTCGTTTCAGATACTGGTTGTGGTATCCCACGTGAAAAGCAACAATTGGCATTTGGACTCTTCTGGAAAGATAATGGTTTCATTCCTGGACTTGGCTTAGGCTTGCACGTGGCTAGAAAGTTGGCTGAGGGCATGAGCCTGAAGTTGGATGTGGAGAGTAAGCCGGGCTTTGGGTCTAAGTTCTCCCTTTATGGAAACGGCTTCTTGAAGACACTGGAGGAATTGGAAAATGAAGCATCGTCTTGATGCAGTGCAGGGTGAATATTGGGAAGATGTTGATGTAAAGGAATGATTGTTTTAGGGACTATCATATTATATTTTGCTGTTCTGCTGCTCTTGTCTCGTTGGATAGAGCGACGTGGAAGGCTGATGAGCATGAAAGATAGTGAGGAGAATGGCGATGGGAATGCCGCGTTTTTTAGTGGTAACCGTCAGTCTCCATGGCCGCTGGTGGCTTTTGGCATGATTGGTGCCAGTATCTCTGGCTTGACATTCATTGGTGTACCAGGATGGGTGATGGGCACAGATATGACTTATTTGCAGATGTGTCTAGGTTTTGTTGTCGGGTATATCGTGGTGGCTTTTGTGCTGCTTCCATTGTATTATCAGCACAGACTTACATCTATCTACACGTATCTTCATCATCGTCTGGGCCGAGTCAGTTATAAGACAGGCGCATCCTTTTTTATCTTGAGTAAACTGCTGGGTGCAGCAGCGAAGTTCTATGTGGTTTGTGAGATACTCCAGAACTGCTTGTCTGACACCATAGAACTTCCTTATGCACTGATTGTTGTGGTAGCGTTGCTGCTCATCTGGCTCTATACGCGTAGAGGTGGCATCCGAACTTTGGTGTGGACGGATGTAGTACAAACAGCTTGTTTGTTGTTGGCGCTTCTGTTGATATTGGTGCGTGTGGCTGAACTGTTGGACTTTAGCCTTACGGAAGCTTTCTCTGCTGTATGGAACGATGCTCATGCACGCATCTTTGAATGGGATGACTTCTCTTCCAAGCAAAATTTCTGGAAGCAATTCTTGTCGGGCATCTTTGTGGTGATTGTGATGACGGGGTTAGATCAGGACATGATGCAAAAGAACTTGACATGCAAAGACCTCCGTAGTGCACAGAAGGACATGTGTTCGTATGGTGTGCTCTTTGTACCCGTCAACTTCCTTTTTCTGGCATTAGGCATTCTTCTCCTTATGCTTTATCAGCAGTTAGGTTTGGATTTGCCGGCGAAAGGGGATGCTCTGTTGGCCCAAATCGTGTTGGATGGAACTTTGGGACAGGCATGCCTTGTGTTCTTTACGTTGGGTGTTATTGCCAGCGCGTTCTCTTCTGCCGATTCCGCGCTGACTGCATTGACGACCTGTTTTTGTATAGACCTATTGCACCGCGAGAAGGATGAGCGAACACGCAAGCAGGTGCATTTGGGCTTACTCATCGCTTTTGTCATCGTTACACTCGTTTTCCATTGGTTGGGTTCGGGGAGTGTAATGGATTTGATATACACTTTAGTGTCGTACACGTATGGTCCTCTTTTAGGACTTTTTGCCTTTGGCATGTTCACCAAGCGTTATTTGCGTGAGCAGCTTGTCCCTTATGTTGTCATTGCATCGCCTGTTATCTGCTATGTGATAGATGCGGCAGTGCAAGCAGCGGCAGGGTATCAGTTTGGATATGAGATGCTGATGTTGAACGGTCTGCTCACGTTTGTTGGTTTATGTTGGATATCAAGGAGCGCTGATACGGCACAGAATAGAGACATTGATAAGAAATGAAATTTGTTGATTTGTTTGCAGGTCTTGGAGGTTTTCATCTTGCCCTATCACGTTTAGGGCATGAATGTGTCTTCGCTTCAGAGATTAAGCCTAAGTTGCGCAAACTATATCAGGTGAACTTTCCGGATGTGCCTATTCATGGGGACATTACTCAGATAGACGTAAAAGATATTCCTGCTCATGATATTCTGTGTGGCGGATTCCCTTGTCAGCCTTTTTCTTTCTCTGGCAAGAAGCAGGGCTTTGATGACGAATTAGGACGTGGAAACCTGTTTGATGAGATTTGTCGAGTGTTGAAATACCACCATCCGCCCTACATCTTCTTAGAGAATGTGTCGGCATTGCCAGGACATGATGGAGGACGCACTTGGGCTGTTATTCAGCAAAAGCTGGATGCGTTGGGATATGACATTGACGGGCGTGTATTCTCGCCTCATGAGTTTGGTATACCGCAGCATCGTCCTCGCTTCTACATTGTTGGTATGTTGCGTGATTCCGAAGGGAAGAGCGGTATGCGCAAGTTCCACTTCCCGCAACCTGATGAGCGTGTCATTAGTGATGTGCGCACGATTGTGGATCCCTATGATAATGATGGTCTGCAGCCTGTTCGTCGTGCCCTTCATCCCGTTTTCGATGCATGGCAAGAGTTTGTTTATAATGTGACGAAACGTGATGGCTATATGCCTTCTCACTGTATCTTCACAATGGAGTTTGGTGCAGACTATGAGTTTGAAGATACCCCTCCAGCCTTTCAGCCTCTTGAGCGCTTGCGTGGGCGTCGAGGAAACTACGGACGGGTGATTGAAGGCGATACACGCGAAGAACTCATCGCAGGCCTTCCTTTCTACATGAGGAAGACAAAGTATGAAGACACTTATCCTGAGTTCAAGAAGGTGCTGATTCGCCAAAACCGTGACCTCTATCAGCGCCACAAAGATTGGATTGATGGTTGGTTGCCTAAAATCCTGAAGTATCCTCGCACGCAGCGTATGCTAGAGTGGAGCACCAACCAAGATTGGGATTTCCGTCACCATGTCATTCAGTTGCGACCATCAGGCATTCGTATCCGCTCGTTGAATTATGTGCCCACCATCACGCTCTGCTCCACAGCCACACCGATTCTTCCTTGGGTATCATACCCTCCAGGTGGTGCGCTTGACAAGAAAGGGAAGCCATACGTGGAGGAGGACTTCCGATGGGGACGCTATATCTCGCACAATGAAGCAGCCCGTATCCAATCCATGCAGGAGCTGAACTACAACGGCTTGTCACGTGGTCAAAAGATGAAGGCTTTAGGCAATGCTGTCAATGTAGATGTAGTAGAGTTGATAGCAAGAAGGCTGATACGTGAAGCATAAATAAGTAATAGAAGTATAAAGAAATGAGGACCACTTTCATCTAGAAGTGGTCCTCTTTATGTTGCATGGTGTTCTTACCTTGTCTTATCTGCATGTGAGATGGAAGCACCCTTGCTTCTTCTCATACTTCACATAGCAGAGATTCTTTTTGCGCAAGTCGAAAAGCACCTCCGACAATACCTGTTTCATCGGTTCGTCCCATCTCAGTTGAGGAGTGCTAGGCGAATAGGAACCAGTCAATGGGTAAAAGCGGTTATAAGCGATGTCAACCGTTGTGCCATAACAGTGGCACGAGTTGGTCGTGGCGTTCTTGTTGCCCTTTTGCAGGTTTGATACATCATCTGTGGTGCGTAGCACCGATGTGATAATAGGCAGATGTATAGGCAGCCCCTTTACCGTGCAAGAGTCGATAAAGTTCAGGCAAATAGTGTTCAGCAGATGCTGCGCTTGAGGCACCAGGTAAGGAATAGAGTGTGTAAGGTTGTCTACTTTGTAAAATGGTGAATGGCAAATGTTCACCAGTTGGCGTTGTTTCACCAGTTTCTCAGCTTCATCTCTGTTTCTGACAGGTTTGATGCCGTTCTTTGTGGCAGCGATAATCTGCACGTCCTGAATGTCGGGGAAGCATTCCACATAACTCCACACTCCGCGGATACGGTGTGCGTTCTTGGGCTTGGGAGTGTCATTTGTTGCGACAGCCTTTTGAGGTATGGTGTCTCCGATGACAAGATTATCCTCAGGTGAGTTCACTGTTGTCTCGTGGTTCTCCGTTCCTTCCATGAGGGAGTCGGGGATGTCGTTATAGAGTTCCTCATCCTCCGTGTTGTTCTCGGCAGCGTTGATTGCCATGGCCGACGATTCCATATCGGGAGCCTTCAGCGAAAGTGTCATGACAGTTTCATGACGGGGTTGGTTCATGGGAATCTCTAATGCGAAGCCATGCCGGATGGCTGCAAACAAACCCATTGTGATGGCGAAAGCGATGTAGAAATTCGCCTGCTTGCGCTTATTCTTTTTCTTCTTATTATTGTCGGTACTCATGCGCGTCCGGAGTTTTCAATCAGCGATTTTACTTTTTCGTTATATTGGTGAGCATTCATCAGTTGCTCGATAGTCATGTGCATGCGATAGCGCCAATAGTGGCGTGGGTTAGCAGGGATGTTGATGCGTTCCGCCATAGGATCTGCAAGGCGCAGATTTTCATCGATGGATAGCCAGTCCTGCAGTGAAAGCAGGGTAAATACAGACGGGCAGAACAGATGGGCTGCTACGATGTCCTCGCACAGCCATCCTGGAGCAGGATGAGGTGCCGTTCCATCTTTGTAGAGTGCTAGATTGTAGAATTGTTGTGCACGTTCTGTATCTTCATCCCACCACATGCGGAGTGGGGGCATGTCGTGAGTGGAAATGGTGGCCACCGAACGGTATGGGTTCTCCCATAAGCGCCCGAACTGCAATTCTGGACGTTTCGGCATGGTCTGGATTTCCAACGAAAGGATTTTCAAGTTCTCCATGACCCATGGCACGCAGTCAGGCACCATTCCCAAGTCTTCTGCACACACCAGCATGCGGGTGGATTGTGTCAGGATAGGCAGCTTCTTCATGGCCTCTCGATACCAGAACTTGTTGTGGCGTCGGAAGAAATAGTCGTTGTAGAGGCGATTGAAAGCCTCCTGCTCATGTGGTGGCAGCGACTCATAGACAAAGTCGCGTTGTGCAGAGATGCGTGGATGATATACCTCTGGATATTTGTGGTCGGGAACGAAGAGTACACATGATGCCAACGCATAGAGTCCGTCGCGCAAGGAGATGCTGTCTTCATCTGCTCTGTTGGCGAATGCTACTTCAATTTTGCGCTGACTGGAATACTCGTCTTTCAGATTGTAGCGCCCATCAGTCCGAGGCTGTAAGTAGAGTGCCTTGACCAGGTCTGCGCGATAGCCAAATACGCGTTCCAGTGTCCAGTCGGTAATGAACGGTCGAGTCATGTATTCCGCGTTGAAGCGCAAGCCGTAACTCTCTATTTCGTTCACGCTCATGGGAAGTGCGGGTGAGAATTGCCCCAGCAGTCCGTGTACCGAATGTTGTGGTATTTCCCATATGCGGAAGAAGCCCAGCACATGGTCAATGCGGTAGGCATCAAAATATTCTGCCATCTTTTGGAATCGTCTAATCCACCAATGATAGCCTTCCGCAGCCATTGCGTCCCAGTTGTAGGTGGGGAACCCCCAATTCTGTCCGTTCGTGGAGAAGTCGTCTGGTGGTGCTCCAGCTTGCCCATTCATGTTGAACAAGTGTGGTTGCGACCACGCTTCCACGCTGTTGCGTGAGATGCCGATCGGAATGTCGCCCTTGATGATGACTCCAGCCTCGCGTGCGGTGTTGCGCACGTCAAGCAGTTGGAGATGCAGCTGATATTGAATATAGTAATAGAGTGCCACCTCTTCATACACAGGACTGTCTTTCCGAGTGAGTTTCTCAATCTCGCGCTGGTTGTACGTGCTGTGTTGAGTCCACTTGTGGAAGTCCGGCGTGCCATACGTGTCACGCAGATGAGAGAATGCCGCATAGGGCACCAGCCAATCCTTGTTGCTGTTGAAGAACTGGATGAAGCCATCGCTTTCCAGCACCTGTTTCCCTTCTTGTGCATAGACCATGCGGAGATACTCCATCTTTATCTGGAACACCTTCTCGTAGTCTATCTGTGGAAGGGCATTCACCTTCTGCTGCCTCATGAAGAACTTCTCCATGGCGAAGCGGTTCTCCAGTTCGGGCAGCGCATTCAGGTCGCAATAGATGGGGTTGAAGGCATAGATGGAGATGGAGTTATAAGGATATGAATCCGTCCATTTGCCTGTCATGGTGGTATCGTTGATAGGCAGAATCTGAATGGCGTGCATCTTGGTTTTCACCACCCATTGGATGAGCGTTTTCAAGTCGCCGAAGTCACCGATTCCGTAACTGCGAGCCGAGCGCAAAGAAAAGACCGGTATCACCACGCCAGCCACTTTCCAGCTGTCTCCGCTCAGAGCAGGACGGTCTTCCGTCTTAATCCACATTTGCTTCGATTGCAGCTTGGGACAGCGGAGACGGCGGTTTCCGCCCTCTTCCCAGCGCAGGATGTTATTGTAGGCATCCACCACCACATATTTATATTCGGCTTCATCAAACAGCAAGTCTGCATCGATGTTCACAGCCCATTCCTGCAGGTTGATAAGAGCCATTCGCTTGGCACGTTGCCATTCGCCCAGTTGGGGAGTGCTGCCGCAGATAGCCAGAAATTCGCCTTTGCGCAAACGTGGTTCCACGACGCGTAGCTGCAGGGTGGAAGAATAGAATGTATCGATAGGAGTCGTTCCGTCGGAGTATGCACCCACGCATTCCGTATAGGCGGATGAAAAAAGTGGCAGGTCATCAGGTATGGGGCGCCACTTGTCTGTCAAGATGTAGTGGCTTGTCATGCTGTCAAACTTGACAATGTGCGGTGCCACTTCCCATTCAGTCCACACCAGGGCATTGTTGCGATACATGGCATACTTGTATTCGATGCCCTCGATACCTTGGCTCTGGAGTGTCACTTCGCCTTCCCACATCTTGCCGTCGTAAGTCTCCAACTGGCATTCCTTCACTGCTTTGTGCTGACCGCTTTTTTCAATCTTGCACAATTGCACACGAAGGTCTTCACCCCATTGCGTGTGGTACTCTATATTGAATCGGATTTTCATGATGACAGGTTTTGTTTTTCTGTGGACAAAGATAGGCACTTTTTTCTAAGTTTCAAAGCATTCAAATGAAAAAACTTCTTGGCAATGTGGCTTTTGTGTTTCCTTGCTCGTCGTGCCCCTCTTTAAGCCTTGCCGTGCCCCTCTTTTCCCATGCCGCATTTGCTCCTACGTGCGCACCGTGCGCATATATAATCGCGCACCGTGTGCGACATCAAATGCGCAGGGTGCGCGTTAAACGTCGTGCACGGTGAGCGTTTAGAGCGTTTTTGTTTTTTTAATATCAAAGTTTTGGCGGGGAAGGAAATAGTGGTCTATCTTTGCATCATAACTTATGCATTTTAAAGAGATGAAACTGAACAGATTTCTTTTCATAACAGGCCTTCTTGCCTGTATGGGGATGCTGATGCCGCACATGGCTTCAGCACAGAAGACACCATTTGCCACGAAGCTGAAAGCATCTGTCGATTCGTTGCAGAAGGCGGCAGATAAAGACCCTGACACCTTCAAAGGCAATATGGTGAAGATGGAAGAAGAGTGGGGCAAGCGGAAAGACCCCGTGGAGCAAAGTGTGGCGCATGCTGTGCTGGCTTCAGCATACAGGGAAATGCGCTGGACCTCCATCAGCGACTTTGATGAAGAGACGCGCAGCGACTATACAAAGCGGATGAATGGGCATTTTGCTCATGTGCTCGACAATATGGAGGCGCTGGCGAATGCCCGTAGCAGCACTTATGCTCCGTTGCTGTCAAAAGGAAAGGATAGCGACCTCTTTGGCAACGATATGTTGTCGGTGATGCTGGACTTCCTTGTGCAGAACAGCAGCATGGAGGATTGGGAGGAGGCTGCAGCCTATCAACGGGCTTGCCGTGTGTATCAGCAGCGCGGAAACCTGAATGCATATGGAAAGATGAAGCAGGAATGGCTGGAGCGGATGCGCCGGGTTCCGCGCAAATATGGCGCTCTCACCGAACAGCAGTACAAGGATAGCCTTCATGTGCTCTTGATGGAAGTGAAGGGCGAGGAAGTCGGTGCCGATGTGGCCCTTGCCTATATGCGTGTGTTGAACACCCCCGATGACCAGATTGCTTTTTTGCGCTGGGCTTTGGAGAATGTGGGCCATTCGAAGTGTAAGGTCGAATTGCAAAGCGAGCTGAATGTGTTGCTGAGACCATCTGTCAGCATGGACAATGTGGAAGGTCTTTTGGCAGGCCGTGCCAGCGTGACCAAGCTGCACTTCTGGAACTGCGAGCGTGCTCAAGTGACGGTGCGCAAGTATGCCGGTCGGGAAAGAACGAAGAATGGCCGCTTGGGCGCTTTGCTGCGCACTGGCGAAGTAGTGGACCGCAAGGATGTGGCTTTCTTTCTCGATGCTGTCAATGCGGCTCGCAAGCAGAAGGGACTGCCTGTGAAGGGATGGGCGTCCGCCAGCTTTAACCTTGCGCCAGGACATTATGTGCTGGTAGGTGAAGGCTTGGGAGACAGCAATGTGCAGGAATTCCGTATCAGCACGATGCATCTGATGATTACAAGCATGAATGATGAGAAGTTCCGCTGTTATGTGGTGGACAATGAAACCGGACGTCCTCTGGCTGGTGTGAAGGTGCAGTGCCGGAAACAGATTCCAGGAGATAAGGAAAAGACAGAAGGGTGGGAGAACCGTAACTTGACATACGAGTACACGACTGGTCCTGATGGCATGGTCGATGTGGATTCGCGCCTGTGGATTCGCGCCGTGAGGAGTCAGGACGACTGTACCGAATACACGCAGCTTTATTCCTATAGGAATGGGCAGCTCGAGAAAGACCAGCATATGAACATTCAGCTGATGACAGACCGCAGCATCTACCGTCCAGGCCAGAAGGTAATGGGCTCTGTGCTGGTCTATCGACAGCATGGAGACGAAGTGAAGGTGGTGCCCAATGACTCTGTAACCCTTCGTGTGACAGACTCCCAATGGAAGGAAATCGCGCAGCTAAAGCTCCTGACGAATGAGTTTGGTACAGCGGACTTCGAACTCGCATTGCCAGACGGTGCCGCTGTGGGCACATGGAGTGTCCGCGCAAAGGGTGCGTCGGGAGGTGAAACCTACGAGTCATTGCGTGTGGAGGAATATAAGCGTCCCACTTTCGATGTCACGTTCGATTCTCGTAAAGGGGGCAAGTTTGGCGAAACGATTGAAGTGGCTGGAACCGCTGCGATGCTGGCAGGAGCGCCAGTGCAGGCAGCACAAGTGCACTACACCGTGCAATGCCAGCCCAACAGGCTCCGCTGGTGGTGGTATGGAAACGCTCGCTCTTGGGAAACGCTCGACGAAGGCGAACTCACAACGGATGATGAAGGCAAATTCCGTGTCCCTGTCTGTCTGACAGACGAATTCCTTTCTGAAGAATACCCGCTGATTCGTTTTCGTGTAAAGGCGCAAGTGACCGACCAGAATGGTGAGAGTCATGAGGCAGAATGGAGCGTGAACGTGAGCGACTTCGGGTATTCCCTCGATGTGAAGGTGAAAGAAGTACCTGATTTGGCAAAGAAGCCCTCATTCGTCATTGATGTGTTTGATACCGACCGTGTGAAGGTGCCCATGGAAGGAACGTACCGTGTGCTGTATGGTACAGAGACCGTTGCGCAAGGCGCTTTCATGTCGGGCGACACCTTGCAGTTGCCCGCTGCGTTGGTGCCAGGTGTGAAGTACGGCATAGAAGCCACCATCGTCAATTCGAAGAATGGGAAAGAAGTCAAAGAGATGGCGTATGTGACGCCTTACAATTCCGCTTTGCCGGTCACTTCTTTCAAGGCGATGGGAACGGACAAGCAGCGCCGTCCTGAAGGGCAGCCAGTTGAGCAGGACTTCTTCTATACGGATTGCTCGGAATACGAAGCCGGCGGACAGGTGGACTTCTATTTCTCCACTTCCGAGACTGATGCCTATATAATATATAATGTATATGGGAAAGACGGATTGCTGGAAAGTCAAAGTGCCGTGACCGATGGCACCATGAAGCATCTGCGTCTGCCCTACCGGAAAGAGTGGGGCGAAGGCATCCATGTGAAGGTGATGTATGTGCGCAATGGGCATGTTGCCATGATGGGCCAGACCTTCAGTTTGGCACGTCCCGAAAAGAAGCTGAAACTGGAGTGGTCCACATTCCGTGACAAGCTGCAGCCAGGACAACAAGAGCAATGGACGCTGATAGTGACAGACAAGAATGGACGCAGAGTGAAAGGCGCAGAAATGATGGCCGTGCTCTATGATGCAGCGCTTGACCGCATCTATCCGCACGCCTGGAATTTCGGTCTTTCGTTCAGCCGGTTCATCCCTTATGTGAGAACCTCTAATGAGTCTTTTGCTTCGTTGCCCTCTTTCTACTTGAATGGAAAGGTCTCGTCATATAGAGGTTATTCACGCACTTTCGACCAGTTGAATGGCTTTGAGCATGATCGCTATCGCCATAGAATGAATGGCCCCATGCTGATGTCGAGTCGCGCTGCGATGAGAAAAGGTGCTGCAGGAGCGCTGATGGCTGAAGTGGAAGAGACTGCTGCCGTGGCGGATGTGGCGGACTTTGCGATTGCAGATGCCCGTGCAGAGGAAATAGTGGAGGAGGACTTCGACAATGCCACTCTTCGCGAGAACTTTGCCGAGACCGCTTTCTTCCTGCCGCATCTTGTGTCGGACAAGCAGGGCAATGTGAATATCCAGTTCTCGCTGCCAGAATCGCTGACGGAGTGGAAGTTCATGGGCTTTGTGCATACGAAGGACGTGGATTATGGGCTCATCAAAGCAACGGCTGTGGCACGCAAGGCGTTCATGTTGCGCCCCAATATGCCCCGTTTCCTCCGTTGGGGCGACAAAGCGGTGATTGCCGCCTCTGTTGTCAATCAGAGTGAGGAAGCGCTGAAGGGTGGGGTGCGTATGCGCCTTATCAACCCTGCTACCAATGAAGTGGTGCTGAGCATGGAGAAGCCTTTCGCTGCGGAAGCCGGCAAGACGGTGAGTGTCAGCTTCGGTTTTGACGTGCGGGCAGAGTGGGGCAATCTTGACTGCGAGCTTGTCGCCGTGTCGGGCCATGTGAGCGATGGCGAGAAGAATCCTCTCCCCATCCTCTCCACCAAGAAGGAAATGGTGGAGTCGGTGCCATACTATATCGTGGGCAATGCGGATGGAGCGGAAACAGCGAAGGTGGTGGATTTGGGCAGCCTGTTCAATCAGAACTCAAAGACCGCTGCCAACCGTGAACTGAAAGTGGAATACACAGACAATCCCGCATGGATGTGCATTGAGGCGTTGCGTGGTGTGAAGAATCCTGCCGAAGATGATGCCATTGATTATGCCGCTTCTGTCTATGCCAATACCCGCTTGCTGGAACTGATGAAAACCTTCCCCTTGCTGGAAAAGTATGAAAGTGCAGACGAACTGCAGCAGAGGGTGATGCAGGCAGAGCAGAAACTCTCCGCATTGCAGTTGGAAGATGGCGGCTGGAGCTGGTTCAAGGGCATGAAGAGCAGCTACTACACCACCATGGCCGTGTGCGAGCAGCTGTCAAAGTTGCCTCGTGCGAATGCCCACATCAAGGAGATGCTGGAGAAAGGCATGCAGTATCTCGATGCTCACGAGTGGAATGTGTATAACGAGCAGAAAGCGCAGAAGCGAGTAGCGTGGCCTCCTCATTCAGCGCTCCGCTATCTCTACCTTTCAGCCCAAATGCCAGACAGGGCCGTCAGCAAGGATGTCCGTCAGATGCGTGAAGCCTATCTGTCGAAGGTGGAGCAGAGTCCTAAGGATTTGACAATATATGGCGTGGCGAATGCAGCCTATGCGCTCAGAGCTTTCGGACACGTCAAGTCTGCCGACAGGTTTGTGACATTCTTGAAGGATTACACCGTAGAGAAGCCCGGGCAAGGCCGCTTCTTTGCCACCGATGCCGCTTATTACTCATGGAGAGATTATCGCATTCCCACACAAGTGGCGGCCATGAAAGCCATTCGCCAGCGCGACCAGAAAGACGCTATCCTGAACGATATGCAGTTGTGGCTCATCGCACAGAAGCAGGTGCAGAAGTGGGACAACCCCATGAACACCATTGATGTGGCAGACTTCCTCCTGCAAGTATCTCCCATGGAAACCTTCCACGCAGCACAAAAGCCGGTGCTGAAAGTGGACGGGCATGAACTCCAGCAGATGGAGTACGGAACCATCAATACCGAGCGCAACCAGCTGGAAGGTCGGGAGGCCCACCTGGCTCTGCAGGGCAATGTGTTGGCGCAGGTGCCTGCCGATGCCGTCAAGAGTGGGGTAAAGCAGCTGGAAGTGAAGAAGCATACCCCCGGCATCTCGTGGGGAGCCGCATATGCCACCTTCCTGGAAGATGTGGGACAAGCGAAGAGCTATGCCACCGACGAACTGAAGATTCAGCGCAAGTTCTATGTGCAGCGCGCTGGCAGCACAGACTGGGCTGACTACAAAGCCGGGCAGACGTTGCGTGTAGGCGATAAACTGAGAATCCGGCATATCATCACGGCAGACCGCGATATGGACTTCGTGCGTGTATCAGCACAGCATCCCGCCAACCTCGAACCGCTGCGCCAGCTCTCTGGCTACCAGTGGCTGGGTGGACGAGGTGGATACCTCTCTATCCATGATGCCAGCTTCGACCTCTACTTCGATTGGTTCACACGAGGCACCTCAACAGTCGATATGGATTATTCCGTTGTTCGTGCCGGCACCTACGAGGTGGGCATCTCCACCGTAGAGTGTGCGTATGCCAAGCAGTTTGGCGGACACACCGAGGGGGCAAGAATGGTGTCTGAGTAGCCATCACCTCATTTTTGAGGACAGAGTAGGGCGCTTTCCTCCAATTTTAGGGCGTTTTAGCTCCCTTGATACTGGTATGTCGTGTGGGCGCATAGTTGTGTGTAATGCAACTGTGTGCCCACACAATTATTGATACACGTCAACATATCAACGCAAAAGCGCAAGAAATAAGGGCGTTTCCTTTGCTAGGAGCCGAAGTCGCTGTACCTTTGCAGTGTCAAAAGGAAAGGACGGTAATAACATTATATAAATGGATAAGCCTTTCAACCTTGAGACAGGTAAAAGATTGATTAGGATATATAGGTAAAAAGATTGTTATCCCAAAGAAGTATTAACTTTGAAAAGGTAAACAAGATTGTAAACAGGTTAAGTATTAATTTAATTAAGGTAAAGGAGATTGCTATTATGGAAACAATGACAGTAGCTCTTGTGGTGCTCGTAGCAATGGCAGCCTTCGTAAGTAACGTAACTCTTTTGAGATAAGTTGAGGCTCCTGAGCACACAGGAAATGAAAAAAGTCCTAAAAGGACATGTAGAGACCTCAATTCGAGGCTCTACATTGCAGGGGAGGGGACAAACAAAGAAACGCCACAATATGGCACGAAAATAAAAGATTCGGCAAACAGCGGTTTGAGGAGGAAAAAACGGATTACTGATAATCAGCCGTTTAACGAATCAAGCAAAAAAAACTTAGAAAAAAGTACCGAAAACATTTGGTGGTTTCTAAAAAACTCTCTACCTTTGCACTCGCTTTCGGGAAGGAACGGAAGAAACAACAAAACAACGTCAAGCGAGACCGAGTTATTCTGACGCGAAATCCCACACCCTACAAGGGCGCTTAGCTCAGCTGGTTCAGAGCGTCTGCCTTACAAGCAGAGGGTCGGCGGTTCGAATCCGTCAGCGCCCACGAAATAGTGGAGATGACGGTTCGTTAAGATGTCTGTCTGACCTACACAAAGGGTGAAAGCTCATATCTTTGAAAATCGGAAACAATGGCTCGCTAGCTCAACTGAATAGAGCATTTGACTACGGATCAAAAGGTTACAGGTTTGAATCCTGTGCGAGTCACTTTGGATAGCGATAGTAGCAATACTAAAGCTTGGGTAGGTAGGTAAGTGGTTAAAACGGGCAGACTGTAAATCTGTTGCCTTACGGCTTCGGCGGTTCGAATCCGTCCCTGCCCACGAATGAGGAGATGTCGCGGAAGTAGCTCAGTTGATAGAGCACTAGCCTTCCAAGCTGGGGGTCGCGGGTTTGAGCCCCGTCTTCCGCTCTAAAATCGGAACTTCCGATGGCAACACATAAAATCCTTCATGGAGAGGTGGCGGAATGGTAGACGCGCTACTTTGAGGGGGTAGTGGGCTCAGCCCGTGGGAGTTCGAGTCTCCTCCTCTTCACACAAGGAAACAATGCTTCAGTAGCTCAGTTGGTTAGAGCACATGACTGTTAATCATGGGGTCGTTGGTTCAAGCCCATCCTGAAGCGCAAAACATAAGATGCGTCCTTAGCTCAGTTGGTAGAGCAATTGACTCTTAATCAATGGGTCCAGGGTTCGAGCCCCTGAGGGCGTACGAAGAAAGGGATTGAGACAACATCAAAATCCCTTTCATTTTAGGAGGGATGGTAGAGTGGTCGATTACAACGGTCTTGAAAACCGTCGTGCTGAGAGGCACCGGGGGTTCGAATCCCTCTCCCTCCGCAAAGAAAGGCAGCTTCGGCTGCCTTTCTTGCGTTATGAGGGAAGTGGATGAGAAACCTATGGGTTCGTTATCGCTTGCGCTTTCGCAGAATTTCACGATTTCACGATTTCACAATTTCACAATTTCACAATTTCACTAGATTGCCTTCAGCGGAACAGAAGAAGGTCACACAGATTCCACT
>Ga0326512_10001883_pt1 | contig 15750 bp, 26 predicted proteins | sample 1_2617_0518_D_FD_203652 | JGI IMG/M metagenome (GOLD analysis project Ga0326512, IMG submission 203652) | Bovine rumen microbial communities from UC Davis, California, United States - 1_2617_0518 | ecosystem: Host-associated > Mammals > Digestive system > Stomach > Rumen | place: USA... | reverse complement strand
ACAATTTTGTATCTATAGTCCATAGTTCCTCCAAATATATAATAAACCCGCTGGTACTTGTCCTTAATGTAGGTAGGCAAATAGAAAGGAGGTTAACCAAAAAACGTCAATAACCCATTAGGGCTACAGGACTTTCGCAGCAGGTTTATTAGCTAAAAACAAAAAGCCTCTGCAAATATCTTTTCGATACCTACAGAGGCCGTTGTTGCTTCTTACTTATACAGTCTAAGGCCGGATCTCTGTTTTTTCCAGAATTCCTTGATCCGCTTAGGGTCCTGACGAAGGGCCCATCCGTTAAACTTATCCTCGTTAAACCGCATTATCCCGTCCTCCCGGGCAAGATACATGAGTCCAGTTGCCCTCTTTGCCGTTCTTAATGTTCCGGCAACGTAGGCAATTGTAGCTACATAATATCCTGCTACAAGAGCACAGCACAACACAGTTTCGGGATCAGCATAATGGATGCGATCCTTTATGTCATTGTAAGCTGTTTCAATTTTTTCCTTAATCTTAATCATAATGTCCTCCTTGTTGCTATAAATATAGTTGCATAAAAGGAGGTGTAAATTGTGCGAAAACGTAAGACCCACTGTAAATATCGCAGTGAGTCTGTTGTTTGCAAACTAATTGCTTTTCGTTCTAAAACCGTGGTCGTAATATTTTATTTCTTCTTCAAGTCTTGTTCGTTTACAGTTTAATTCTTTCGACTGATAAACAAGGTAGCTTCTCATAGCATTCATTTTATCTGATAGCAGCCATACTTTATTACGATCATCATCGTCCTCAATGGCGCAGCATAAAACATCTGCTTCTAAGCCTTTAACTTCGTTATCAATCTGTCCACAAAGTTCCTGTATGCGAATTAACGCTTCTTTGATTTTTTCATATTCAACCATTTTATACCTCCTTATTAACAAATATAGTTGCATAAAAGGAGGTGCAAATTCTGCGAAAAAGCAAAAGGCTCAGCAAATATCATTTCAATACTGGCTGGGCCCGTGCTCTTGAACTTATTTCTCGTCTTCTACGTATGTTACTTTGACCTTCTTTGTTCCCAGAAAAGGCTCGATTGTTATGGTCCAGTCGTTACGTGCTGCCGCGTCAACCTCATCAAATGCGTGCTGTTTTCCCTGCTTATACGCCATATCCCATGCCTTATTCCAATTATCATTGGCGTGCTTAGCATAGTCAGCTTCAAGCTTGTCGTACAGACGATTGCCGATAGTTGAGACAGCTCCAAATACTGCTGATCCCACAGAAACCAAACCAATTGCTGCTACAATTTTGTTCATAATAACCTCCTTACAAACGGTTAACAGTTCATAAAGGGGTGTGTTAATCTTGCGAAAAAGCAAAAGCCTCTGCAAATATCTTTTTGATACCTACAGAGGCTCTCGCGTTGAATCTTACTTGTTGTAAGGTATTAATTCTGCCACGAATTTTACATCATGGTCGTAACCTCCGATGTGTTTGGCTCTGATAATGCCGCCAATGTCACAAATTTCATCAGAATATAATTCAATAATACTGTTACGTGCGTATTTCTCGTTGACTGCCTTCAGAATCGGATCCTGTTTACTACGAATGAAGTTGCAGTATTCGGTTCCACCCCAGTCCTTCAGTTCATCATCTTCCGGAACTTCGTGATCTCCGAATTCTGTATTCCATTCTTCGTAATGCGGATTCAGTTCACCGCAGGCAATGTTTCGAAGTCGCACAAACTCTTTTAGAATATAATCTTTCAAAAATGCTCGTGACTCGAGGGCTTTTTCAAAAGCCTTGTCATCGAAATTAAGTTCGACCGTAAATGCCATACTGTTCATGATTATTCCTCCTTTACAAAAGTTAACAGTTCATAAAGGAGGCTGTTAATTCTGCGTAAATATCATTCCTCGTCGTAGTCAGAATACTTATCAGCCCAAGGAGACGGCTCGAGAGTGACATGCATCTCCTTCAGATAAGCCTTGACCTTCCATTCATTAGTGCGATCATCGAGCCACCAGCGAGGTCTGATGGTCATATCTACGCTACGTATCTCGGCAGAGTCCAGCATACCCACAGTGTCTTCATCCAACTGAGTTCTCACGCCGTTAGAGTAAATATAAACCGCTGCCGGAGGGATGTTAGGGAATGATTTGAAGCTGACGGACACATCTATGCGATAACGGATCTGGTCGCCTTCCTCGTTTGGAAGCTTGGTCTTGACATACCAACCAATATCCTTCAGTCTGTTAGCTTCATCTTCGTCATAGAATTCGTATGTGAATTTCCTGTCGCCTTCCTTATTGAATTTTGATCCGACACCACTGAAATTGCGGAAAATGATCGTTGCGTTTTCGAAATTCTCAGGTGCTACAAAGTGTTTTTCCATAGTTATTCTCCTTATAAATATAACTTTTCAAACGGCAAGAGGCCATGCTTATCTTGCACAGCCTCCCGCTTTTAACTTATCTTACTGTTTGTACTACTATGGAGCCGTTGTGTTCCGACTCGATAGTGATCTTGTCCCCGTTTGTGAAGACAAAGCCCTTAACGAAATCGTCTACACAGTCCATTCGGCCTTTGTTGTAAGCTTCTTTGATCTTCTTTTTAAGATCGTCGATCTCTTCTTTGTGGGCCTCGTAGAGCAGGTAGGCAAATATAACTTCAATGCCTTTGCAAACGAGTAACGCTCTCTTTGTCGATTTCTTCATAGTTGCTCCTTTCTTGAAAACAGTTAACAGGTCATAAAGGAGGTTGTTAATTGTGCGAAAAGACAAGACCAACTGTAAATATAAGTCTACAGTTGGTCCTACTTGACTACAGTATCATGAATTCGTCCGCCAATTTCTCAATCATATCATCCAAATCGATCTTTAGTTCACGCGACATCTCTACGCCACTTATCTCGAACGCGGATTTTAGTATAAGCATACTTTCGAGCTCCAATCTAACTCCGATCTTTTTAACAAATCGACCGAGTAAGAAAGTGCCCAGAAAATCTACTACTAACCCGCTTATTAGAAATATTAGACATCCGACATACATGAACAAATATACAACGAGTATCTGAATTTTCTCCATATTGCCTCCTTTTTCAATTAATTGTAGTTCATAAAGGAGCTTGTTGATTACGCGGAGAAAGGCATCACTTCCTCAGCATTCTCTGGAATGTTCATGTATGGTGCTAACGGGTCCTCTGAAACGAACATTTCAAAGTCACCATACTGCGAGATCAACTCAATGGCCTCATCCACCAGAGAAATATAATAGGATTCATCTATGATCTCCGATGAATTAGGTAAATCTCTGACAATTTCTGATTCTAGCCAACGGTAGCCCTTAGTGCCACCAGCAGCGTAGAATTTACCGTCTTGCTTCCTATACAAAACACCGCCACCATGACCAGGTTTGATAGGGCAGAACGATCCAACTCGTCCCACAAACTGATACGAATGACCTTCTTCGATCTCCGGTTCTAATCTAGCTTTAATTTCGTCATAGGAAATATCAGAGAGGTTGCCCTTCTTATACTTCTGAGTAGCTTTCTCAAGTTCTTTTTCCTGCATAGTAACGTCTGGAAGAGCTTCGTTCATGTCCAAATATAACTCTCCCTTGGACACGGACTTGGTCTCACACAGATCTTTGAACTTTATCGGTTCATGACTGAAGAGAGTCTTAAACACATATGGGGTCTTAAACCGATCACCTGTTGCGGACCAATGGCCATCGTACTTGCAAATATAATTAGCTTTGTCGACCAGGCACATACGTTCATAAGTGGCCTCATGCTCAAAGTTGTATCCATACAGATGCCCATACGCCATAACAAAATCCTTAATCTTCTGGTCAGCGTTTGGAATCTTAATAGAATCCGTCTTAATATGTGCCACTGTATAACCACGCTTCTGAACTTCGTGTTTAAGATTGATCATGAACAGAGCGCCTCTCTTAGCAACAATGTTGTCAATATTGCGCTCATCCTTGAATACACACTCGTACCCGGCTTTTGTCTGTCCGTAGACAGCGTTGATCACGATCTTCAGAGCCTGAGCAAGTTCCTTAGCTTTTCCAGGGTCATCCAAATACTTTGTCAGAGCGCCATTAAGCAGACTCTTAGCTGTATCAAAGTCTTTATGCTTAATAGCCAATCTCATGTCAACGATTTCGCCGAAGCGCTTTGTGTATTCGTCGCCAAACAAATTCTCTGCTCTGATGCTGGAAGGATGCATTGACGAAATATCAAACAGCCCAGCATTGAAGTACATGCCGGGTTCTGAATATACGTAACCGCCTTGCTTAGGATCTTCTCCTCTGTAAAGCGACTTGCCGAGATGGTGCTCATATCCAGGAAATATAGGTCGTCCGTATTTGTCAAACGCCGTATACTCAGGGTCCAGATCCCAGAACTCCCCTTCAAATCCTGGCATGTGATCAAATCGGTATTCAATGGCGGATTCGTCACCCATAAAACGGTAATTAAACTGGCTTTGCGGGTGCTTATCATTACCAAATATAAACTTCTTAGTAAGCGAATTTGTACTGTCGTTTACTGTGCTGCCAGTAATGTCTGCCAGAATCTCTCTTGCCACGAAGTCGGAATGAGTAGCATCAAATACTGCCTCAGTAGCCAATACATCATTGTCACAATACTCGGCAACCTTATTCCAAAGTTCTTTTGGTACCGGTTGATCCCAAGGCAATCCAAGTTCCTGGTGGTGTATTCCTAATTGAATCTCCCACTTCTTCAGAGATTTCTTGTCCGATGAATAGTCATACACATCTGTATAGCTAAGGTTGTAAGCACTACCAAAGAACGCGTTCCTGTCTCCAGATATAATTTTCTGAGACAACTCGTACAACTGAAGGTTGTTGTAACCCATCATTCGAGCGTAGATAATATGATTGTCATATCGTCTACAGTTAAAACCGACAAGCCTGAACTGTGTCAGGTTGTTGATCTGCTCGCTTGTTGGGTTGATCATTCGTATAACCTTGTTTTCTTTCCCTCTCTTTTTCCAGTTCACAACGAATAGATTGGGAAAGACTTCACAGTCGTAGAACACCAAAATATCAGTTTCGCTTTCTACGGCTTCCGGCTCCTCGTCAGAGTGAAACTTCATCTTGCTAACAAGATCCAAACACTTCTTACTCTGGTTGGAACTGCTAGCGGCAAAGGTGATGATTGGCGGTTTCATGTCTGAAATATCATACTTAATACCGGAGTCGTATGCTTCTTCAAGCAATCTGTATATGAAGTCTACGCTTGATGCGGTTGATGAATGATACTCTTTTCTCAGGTTAGCCTTAATTAGCGTTCGTAGATGCTTTTCATCCTTGATTGTTTTCTCATTTACCACTTTATCTCCTTTCTTGAGTGGCAAACCGCTGCTTATAGTAGCTATTGAAATATCATTGCACAAAGTAAGCGTTCTACGAAGAGAGCTCTTACCGGTAAACACTTTGATTTCAACATTATCGTCGTAGATTCTACTTAGCTGAGACACATCACCACTGTAAATATAATGCAAATGAATAGCTTTACCGCTTTTACTAAGTTCGGCATAGGTCGGCGGCCATTTACTAGCAGCTGCAAAGTTAAGATCGTAACTCTTTTCACCGGTTTCGGGGTCTTTAATGTCAAAATCGATTACTATAAGGTTTGGTTCCTTAGCCTGTGTCAAAATATAATGGAGCTTGCTGGTGTCAAGATCCTTTAGAGTAGTGTTTACATTATCCCAGGCGACAGATGGTGTTTCATCTGCATTTGCATACTGCGCAGGGCAGTCAAAATATAAGTCATCGAAAAGGGAGTGTTGCTCCCTGAAGACAAGCCAGCTTTCCTCCTTATCAGTTTCTGGCTTTTCATTTGTTTCTTCAAATTTTTCCACCCGGAAATTTTTATAATAGCTTCTTACTCTTGTTCCGTCTTCAAGTTGATATCGTTCTTTGTACTCTTTAAAATAGCTTTTGAGTTCTTCTTTGAAGACTCTTCTGTTATACGGGTACGGAACTCTAGCCGCATCGCAGTAGTTCTTATACATCTCATAAGCTATAGATAGAGAAACTCCATCTTCTTTTTTAAAGGTGACGTATGAATCGAGTACAAAATTATAGAAATCGTTCGTAGCGCCAAGCATTGTTGTTGGAATATAATTGTCGTAACGATCCGGATCTTCAGAGTAAACTTCGAGGCAGTGTTGGGCAATTGCACCCAACTCAAAGTTAATCTGCTTTACGAGTTTTTTGTATTCCCTGCTTGGTAGTTTATTGCCCGTAGGCGATACATCGATAAGTCTTCTTAACAGACCTGATTTGGCATTTGTGATTCTGACCGGTTCGTTAGTGCCTATGAATAAGAAACACTTGAACCGGTTTTCATAAGGGGATTTGAATTTCTCATTGACTATCATCTTGTCATGAGAAACAATGCTATTAAGTCTGGTATTATCTTCCAGAGTAGATAACTTACCTTCATGGTCAATCGCCACAAGAGGATTGCCTCTGAACTGTTCCAAGGCGAACGACGCATTGGCCTGTCCTAAAGTTTTTGATTCGAAGGATATACAGTAATCCTCAAACAATGAATCAATAATGTTAAGTACGGTGGACTTACCGGTACCAGCCTCGCCATACAGAACAATGAACTTCTGGATGGTCTTTGAATCTCCTGCAACAATAGAGCCTATTGCCCATTCGATCTTGCGTCGTTCTTCCTCAGAATATAACACCGACATTAGCTTGTCGTATGCTTCGATACTTCCTTTTTCAAGCGGGTAGCTAAGCCGCTTGGATGCATAATCCTCCTTCTTAGATTCAACATTGGAAAATATAAGTTTCTCATCCAGGTTGTGATAGCAATCTCTGAGTTGCTTTTGGCAATACTTATGCCAGGTATCGATCATTCCTGTTTGAGCGTCCCACATATGCAGGACTTTGACATCGTAATTAGCGAACTCATCCTTTTTCTTTTCCAAATATAAGTCGAGTTCGTGGTCAATAGCCTGAAGAACGTCTCCCTCATCTGTTGACCACAAACCCTCTTTTTCCATCCAGACGGCATAAAAATCACCGCCTCGGATCATCAAGTCTGAACTTTTCTTTCTCGTCGGAATAATAAACCTAGGATAGATTTCTATAGAACCCTTCTTTTTTCCGGGTCGTGTCGAAATCATAAAAAAGTCCATTTACTTACTCCAGTTCGTTCAGGTATTGTTGCATCTGATACCAGATTTCTTCCTCGAGCATGTTTTTGGTCGGGTCATGTGTTATGAACAAACCGCCGGTCCCATCAGGTTCATACTCTCTGTAGTTGAGTCTATCTACAACGTCGAGAATATAATCCTTATCAAAACGCGAATTGGTCATCGTCTTCAGTCCAAGGTTCTCAAACATAACCCAGAACCACTTACTTTGACGGTCGCCCTTATCAGGATCGTACATAATATGGTCTTCGATTCTTACTGCAAGAGCGACCATCATTTCGAATACGCTACATGCTCGGTTGTCTAAAGCACTCTGAACATCGGACTGACTCAAACCGTGTTCGTCGCCATACCGGTACCTTAGATCAATACCGTCTTCAAAACGATTACCGTCTTTTGGCAAAATATAAACAAATTCTTGCTCATGCAGAAGGACCAAGGCCTTCTTATAGATCTTGATCTTGCCGCCGTAGTCAATCAGTTTACATAGCCAATTGAAGTAATCCTTAGAAATATCATTCATTACTCCTCCATCCTAAAATGCGGACGGGATTCATCATATGCTTCGAACGTCTGAACGTCTTTGTAAATTGCATAATCCGTGCAACGATCATCGTTTCTTATGAACAATTCATCAGATCCTTCGTCAAAGAGCTGCCTAAAATCTTTTCCGAGCAGTTCTTCTGGGTTATCGATAACGTCATCACGATCATCAGTAATGATACCATCAGAATATAACGTAAGCTCGATAGCGCTATAGTCTTCAAACTCACTAAACTGATCTGGAAGGATCTTATATGGATCTGCATGTGATGTGACAACATCGCTGCCGTACACATTAACGCGTGAAGTGTATTCATTAAGAAGGTGCGCTACCTCTTCTTTCTTTTCAGGATCTTTTACAGACTTCAGAATATCAGCGTTCGTCCGTCTGATAAGTTCATCCTGATCATCTTCTTTCTCCAACGGCTCACGATCCACGTCAGCAGGTCTAGAAGCTTTTTCAACCTCTTCCTTTTTCTCTGAAATATCATAATTTTTCTTAACATATGTGATCCCCGCAACAGCACCAACAGCTGCTCCTGCTATAAATGTCACTAAATATAACACGTTTTTCATCATCTTCTCCTTAATTGAATAGCCATGGGTAATCAAATAGATCAGCCATCCAATCACCGCTGCCCAGACTTGCTAAGCTTCCTCCTTTTAAGACGCTCCTTATAGATGTTACCATCTACATTAAAGTCGATCGCATAGCCGATAGAATATCCGTGTCCGTTCTCATTAGGGACGTGTACTCTCTTCACACGGAATTCAACCTTGTTATCGCCGAATGGATTGTACTTATCATAGATCCATCCGTAAACCATACCGGCTTCCGTGTGTTCAAAGCCGAGCAGATCATACACCTCATTCAGAGTGATCTCGCCCTTGTTCTTCAGAATGTCATTCGCAAGATTCTGCTGGCATTCGAGAGTAAACCGAACCATGTCGGGAGATCGATCCCACTTCTCATTGCCTTTTACCAGATACTTGACAAAGTCGCTTCGTTCAATATCGTCGACAATGTCATCCGCCAGAACAGTCTCAAATTTCTCATCGCCGTTCTCGTCAATTACTGACTCTTCGATCTCGCCTTCCTTTGTGCCGAAATATAATTTCTCTTCGGCTTCCTCACCTACGCTATCAGCGACTCTGCCGCGATAGTCTTTCAGAGTCTTTTTCAGACCGGCTGCTGTTGCCGCAAGACCTGCATTGCGAAGTTTCATTGTGTGATGAGCTGTAAAGAACGACAGAGTGGATGCTGTAAACAGAACGAGCGGGCCGGCATACAGTCTTGCGCCAGCTCCAACAGTCTTGCCGTACGCAAACATAATCTCACGACCCTTTTTCGGATCATCGTCCGGCAGAGCTCTTGCCTTCTTAATTCTTGCGTTGTGATCATCGACCACTTTGTCAAGACCCTTTTTTGTCTGGACACACGCTGTTACGACTGCTGCTGCTCCAAATATAACTCCAGCAGCCATGCAGATGTCCGGTTTCTTGTGTTTGATTAGCTTTTTCAGCGATCTTCCGATCTTACTCATTGTTACTCCTTTCATTCGAGTGCTTCTGCTCTGGGTAGTTTGATCAAATATCCGTCTCTATCACGAATTACTGATGCGGATCTAAGATCAGTCCACCCGTATCGGTTATCTGTGGTCTTCCCGGTGATACCAACCAGGTCATAGAAGTCGGCAACGCTGACCATCTTGTAATCTGTAAGAAGCTCATCCATTCTTGCCAGGACTTCATCAGCTTCTTCTCTGCTGTCCAGAATTACATCGTCATAGTCATACGATCTGCGTCTTTCTGACTCCCTTGGACTGGCACTGGGTCGATCATAATAACTCCTGTAAGAGATGCGTTCTGCGTTGCTTCTAGGTCGTCTGCCACCGTTTTTGCCCCAGAGAAACATGTCCAGGGCATTTGTAACGGTGTCAGAGAATGTCTTTTTTACTGCCGGAACCAGAACCTCGTTCCAAATATAATTCTTAACGGTGCCCGCATCTTCCTGAATGAAGGCATCCATGAACTTTCGAAATCCAGATTTCTTCTTGGCCTTTACAGAGCCTTTTGTCACACGTTCGACCTTTTTTCCAGAAGATTTCTGTTGTTCTGATTCTTTTTTGGCTTTATCCGAATTCTTTCTGTAATCTTCCAAAAATATCAGTCTCCTCTCTACTCAAGCAGCTCCGAGAAGAAAGCGTAACTGGTAACCTTTTTGAAGATTGTGTTTCGTGTTTTGTTAATAAGTCTATCAACGAACCTATCGCCAAGACGTTCCATAGTTTTTGCAAATGAAATATCATTTACGATCTTCTTCGCTTTCTTATCGAGAAACTCTTTTACATCAGCTTCTTTCATGGTTTCATCAACTTTACTCTTAATAGTGTCCGAAACCTCTTTTACGAAATTTTCCTCCTCGGAATTTTTCGCTTTGCGATATACAATTACTCCTGCCAGAACAAGTCCACCAAATATAACAAGTCCTTTAAGTCCTTTGCGCATAAAGAGCCTCCTTGGAAATTTGCTTATCCGTTTTGTTTAAAAACAAAAGGAGTGGTTGTGCGTTTTGCACAGCCACCCCAAGTGTTACACTATTAAATATAATTATTATCGGTTACTTGTCTGATCTTCCGAGAAGTCCATGATCGACTTCTGCATACTTGTTACGCTTGAAGATCTTCCTACCTACGTAGAGAAGTCCTCCGAGAATAAGACTTCCACCGGCAATAATGATGCCGATCGGAGAATCGTTCTCTTCAGTGTCTTCAGTTTCAGTGTCAAAGCCAGTTGTCATTTCCTTTTCGTTCTCAGCCATAATTTACTCCTTTCTGAGAATATAATTAATTGTGTCTATAATGTTGTTTGTGAAATCTGCGTACTAATGCCTATCGTTGTAGTCATACTCCGGCTCACAATAGAATCCAATAACCTTACAAGGATATCCCGTATAAGGACCCGAAGTAACTTCTATTACACTATACGCAGGCTCGATCTCGCCGCATTTGTTTACATCCCAACACAACAGGTCGCCAGGATTTGTCTTAGGCAGACCAATAGCTTGCCAATAGTCGCTCAAAGAAATATACATTTCTCTCATTAGACGCTTGTTAAGCTCTACAAACACTTTGTCTACCCAAGCCGGATCTGACCAGAAATATCGCTTCGACAACTCATCATAGAACAAAGCGTTACCTCGCCCTGTAGATATAATGTCTTCGCCGTGCATTGGCGGTTTAGAGTTGACCTCATTTCTGGCCATCTGCGTTCGGACTTCGGCTTCTTTCTTATCGCCGAGAACCTCTTTTGCAGCGTCCTGATACTGTTGCAGTTGGGTCTCATATAGCGAGCAGGCGGTTGCTGCCGCCACTGCCCTCCTTGTTGAGATCCTCTGTCCTCCGATAATCAGAGCACAGGCGATTAAAAATATAATCAGAGACGGCAGATAGCACTTCCATGTTGCCTCTACGGTCTCTGCTATTGTGAGCTCATCTTTTTTCAGTTCCTCCTTTTTCTCTTCGATGTGCTTCACTGCTTCCGGGGTTTTCTGAACTGCTCGAACGCCGGCAATGAAAGCTAGTCCGATGCCTACGCCAGCTGCGATCTGCGGTGCGTGCTTAATCAAACCGGCTCTAACCAGCTTTAACGCGCCTTTGAGTTTCATTTCCTTGTTCCTCCGTTGACATCACTCATGACAAAATTTACGGCGAATGAGACAATAGCGGTCTTTACACCGATCGAGAACATGAGCGCTGATACGGTCTGAATACCTTCCTTCAGTTTCCTCAGTGTTTTGCCTTTGTTCATAGTTGCTCCTTTCTGAAAAATATAAGTGAACGAAAAAGAGAAGAACATTAGTAACAGACGCCGTCCAACCTTTACTTTCGTAAAGTCACCATCTCTGTTCTTGTGCTCCGGGGATTCCCCTTTCCCGCAAGCGCTAATGCTCTTCTCATAATAGGCGTTGCAGATTTTGCGTAAATCACAAAAATATGTGATCATACAAATCTACAGCGACATCGTAAGCGACCCGGAACATTATCCCAGATCGCCTATCGACCGACTTAATAAACTCTGAAACAATAAGAGCCGGGTCGGTGTCAGAGTTTTCAACCTCCTTTATCAAATATAACACCGTTGACCGGCTCCATGATCGCTGCATCAATAGATCTTTATCGAACCGCGTATGCACAGGATCTAGCACATTTGCTAAATATAACAGCATCTGCGAAATGACACTGTGTTTACTCGTTATCCTTGGCCTCTTCATGACGCTTCACGATACCTTCCAGAATCTCCTTGGATTTTTCTCTTCCGGCGACCCAGTACATGTTGTCCTTGGATTCCATATCGCCTTCATGGAATATGATCGAGCCGCTCTTAGAGTTGTCCGCATTATCAGCAATATAACGCCACTCGTTTTCCTGGCCTTCCATGTAGTTCAGAGCGCCGTAGAGAGCTGCCCCAAGGGAATACATGATGACGCAACCTACCTGTGCGATTCTGAGTTTTCTGGTTCTTGTGAGTTTGATTTTAGGCATTTTCATTAGTCATCCTCCTCTTCGTGCATGATTCTTTTTACTCTATCGTCAAGATCCTCATCGTTTTTCATTCCTGCGATGAGGCTAACGACCGTTGCAATGCCACCAACAACTTCAGCGGCTAGTTCAATTACGCTCCATTTTTTTGACATTGGCATCTCCTTTCTGAAAAATATAAGTGAACGAAAAGAGAGATAACAACAATCGATTTCTCGATCTAGCCGCAAATAAGCCGTTGCTATCTCTCTCACTATACCATTTGCAAATTTTGCGGAGTTATCTTCCTATCAATCCCAGTCGTGATTAAAGAACAGATTATAATGCTCGTCCTCCTTGTATCCATGCTCAAGAAGTTTCTCGCAAATAAAATCACCAATAGCAGTATCTTCAGAATCATCCTGACAACACATCCAGTCTTCGTATGCTTTTGCTGCTACATCCAGAAGACCCTCACCGTCTTTTATCAAAGGAACAATGAAGACTCCCATCTTGTTATTAAGGCTTTCAAGATGTGTTCCAACAACATTATCGGCTCTGTACATTATTCATCCTCCTTATCCCTATTGGAAAAACAGAAGGCCCATCGTAAATATCACGATGAGCCCTCGCTCAGGTTACATCAGTCAGCGTCAATGTTGACGATCACATCGATGCCTAATGATCCAAAATGCCTGTTCATGACATCCCACTGGGAGTCTGTCATAATGGCGTTGATTTTGTAGATGATCTCTTTCACGCCGGCGGTGGGTTCGATAACATCCTGATCGAATGTCACCGGAACGCCAGCCCCAAACAGAACGAGCCATACTTCCTTGTTCAATACGTCCTTTTCTGTCAGACTAAACTTGTGGTTCTTCTTGATTGCAGGTTTTTTGATTTTAAACATAATATATACCTCCACATTTGTTGATTAATGGTTCCTATAAATATACCTGTAAATTGTGCGGAGGCGAAAAAGAGGAGACCATGCAAATATCGCATAGTCTCCAAAAGTTAGTCCGTCTTTTCGTTATTTACTTCTTGTGATTTTTATTCCAATCTCCAAGAACACAAATAACAGCCAGACCGATTACAATAATGGTTCCTGTACTAAATGTCATAGTCCCCTCCTTAAAAATGTTTACTAATCAGTGCCAGGGCAATAAACCCCAACAGTATCAAGTGTATTACTTGCGGTTGTTGTGTCGCAAGATACACGTCAACTGGTGTCATTTTATCCTCCTTTCACTCATGTGAACAGTTTCATAATGGTGAATGTAAATGTTGCGAAAAAATGAAAGAGCCCTGCAAATCTTGCAGAACCCTTTCGGTGAAGATTACATCAGATCTTTGATGATCCTTTCAAGTTCTTCTTTAGACATCTTTACAGTCATATCGAGATGGAGTGTTACTCCTTCTTCAGAGTCCTCGATTGCAAGATCGTTGATACCTAAGTCAGCTTTGATACCAGCCTTCTTGGTAACACCGAATGCAATCGCCTTTGATAAAAGGGTCTTCATCCATCCTGTATTCAATAAAAATCTCATAATTATCCTCCTTTTATTAGAAAATTTGTTTGAAAATAGATGTTTCTTCTTCATAATATGACCTGTAATTTTCGCGCTCAAATAGGGCAATGATCAAAGCAGGTTTCCCAAACTTCGCGTTTGAGCGGTTTCATCTTCAATGCCCGCATAATCTGCCTGATAGTTACTGTGGGATAGCAGCCATCTTTGCAAGGTCCTGCCATCTTTTTAAAGTATTCGAAGAATCCGGGGTTCAAATATAACTCGTTCTTAAGTTCTCGATCTATTATTCCCCACCAAGTCATTTTTGTGTCTGCTCGGTATCTCTGCTGAACAACGGATAGTCCCAAATCACCAATTTTGTACAGAGTGCAATCTGAATACACGGGGTGATTGCAAATATAAGTCTTCCCATACATCTCGTAAACACAGACGTCTGACTTTTCGTAATGGTACCGCATAGATCCTCCTTTGAAAAAAAAAACAAAAAGCCCTGCAAATATCGTTTTGACACCTGCAGGGCCGGTTGTTAAGTTACATGTAGACCTTAGTATTTATTAAAGTCCACAAACTTCTGTACTCCGCGAATAAGATTCTTGGCCGTACCCGACGCAATAACGCCTCCGCTCTCCAATACCGCTGACCACTTGCCGACGACTAAGAAGGTGCCGATCTTTACAGCGTTGGTCGCGACATCAGCACCAAGCTTCATCAAGAACTCGCCATGCTGCTGTTTCATCTGCTCCTGACGCAGCTTTGTGTCAGCTTTGCGCTTCTCGATTTCCTCGATACGCCGCTGATAAGCCTCGTCATAATCACAGTCAACTTTGGCCTGTTCCATCCGAAGACGGTACATCTTTGTCAAGTTGTCCACGCCTTGTTCGAACTCCTTCGAGTCTTTGTCAAGGGTAGCGAGATGTTCGAGCGATGACACTACCGCATCATCATACAATTCTCGAATTTCTTCGCCTCTACTCTCCATCTGTTTCTCCTTTCATAAATATAAAGATTTACAGTTACCTATAATGGCAGTTGTGGATCTTGCGTTTCAACATTAAATGTAACGGTTGAATGTTTTGCTAATTCATCAGGAGATAATTCGGTATCGAGGAACAAATATGCTTCTCCATCTTGCGTATAGATCAGAATGGTTCCGACGCAATCAGGTACGACATTATTTGGATCATATTCTCGATCGAGTTTAACGCCGATCAGTGCACCAATAAGCCCAACAAAAATAAAACACAACGTAGCAAACATATACACCTCCTTAAAAACATTTTTCAAAAATTCCAATCCGGGAAATTTTTGGATTTGAAAAAGCAAAAAATTAAAGCTCATTGTCGATTTTACGACAGTCTCGCCATCCTATAGTATGCGTTGCAAAATATGCGCAAAAAAAAAAAAAGAAGGCCTGATGGGAGGGTCTCACTCCATCAGGAAGGTGGTGCCTTTCAGCTGTTTCACTTCTACTATTCCTACAAGCCTCGCTTACTTCCTTCTCATATAAGTCGTTGTAAATTGTGCGCAAAAAAAAAAGAAGGCCTGATGGGAGGGTCTCACTCCATCAGGAAGGTGGTGCCTTTCAGCTGTTTCACTTCTACTATTCCTACAAGCCTCGCTTACTTCCTTCTCATATAAGTCGTTGTAAATTGTGCGCAAAAAAAAAAAAGAAAAGAAGCCCGTGTTAACGAGCCTCCTTTCCGTTCTTATAATCATCATAAACCTTTGTCATTGTCTCTACCATTTTTTCACCAGGTTTCAACATAAACTTCGGCAGTTCAATGCTGTCCGCATTCATAACTACGGTCACAATTGCTGCACTAACCAATGTTGTTAACATAATAAAATTCCTCCTTTAACAATAAAAATAAGTTTTTAATGGTTATCTTTCTCATAATAGAGTGTGTAAATTTCGCGCAAAAAGAAAAGCGCAAGGATGTGCAGTCCTTACGCCGTTGGCAGTTACCTTGT
>Ga0326512_10001880_pt1 | contig 15775 bp, 21 predicted proteins | sample 1_2617_0518_D_FD_203652 | JGI IMG/M metagenome (GOLD analysis project Ga0326512, IMG submission 203652) | Bovine rumen microbial communities from UC Davis, California, United States - 1_2617_0518 | ecosystem: Host-associated > Mammals > Digestive system > Stomach > Rumen | place: USA... | reverse complement strand
GGAATTCTTTTGCTCTAGTAATTAGTAATTCATGCAAATTTTCTTTTACATTATGACTTTCGTATAAAGCACTCGACTCTATACTATCTAAGGTGTATCTACCTTTGACATATACTGAACAGCCATTTTCTAATTGAATAAGTCTATTGTCAAAAAAGTAAAACTCTAGATATAAATTGCTGCAAGTTGTATCTATTCTAAAATATTTGTCAATATTTTTTAATGCCGTTTCAAATCTTTTTGTATATTTTTTACCTTCCCATTTTTTCACAAGGGCTTGCGCCTCGTTGCTGCATAATACATCAGCCATGTGTTTGTAATGACTTGCAATTAATTCAAGCTTTTTGATACTTACTTTTTTGTTTTCTTCTGATAATGTAAAATAAATTGTCATAATCTAATCCGTCCTTTCATTTTTATTTAACTGCTTACATTCTTATTATTTACGATATTTATTTATTTGTCAATACTATTTATTTATATATTTACAATTCGTTACATTTATTTTACTTTGTATATTTTGCACTCGTTTATTTAAGCTTGGATGTGTTGTGCTTTCCTTTGTCCAGTCCGCTTTCCCTAACTTTATAAAAGCATTAGGTAAATAGTTGGGCATGCATTTGTCATTAAAATAATACGTCGCATAACCATCCGCCCGCAATTCTATATTATGCCTTAGCTGCTTATTGTTTATAATATCAGGCGCATATTTTTTAGCATATTGTATCATCTCATAATCATTGTATCTAATATGTCCGACTTCATGTAGTACAACCGCTAACAATTCACGTCCAGTCATTTTATTTATAATACCTTGAGATAATATAATTGTATTATTACTAACTGTATATGCATTAACACTATTATCAGCATTATTAACAACTATGCTACATGTTTTATTAAATGACTTGCACTCAATATTTGTTATTTGTTTTATTATTTGTATGTCATTGTCGCTTGCGCCAATCCCGTAATTTGCTATACTTAATGCGCCTAATAATATTATCCATTTTGTTATGCTCATTATAAATATTTCCTTACTTTTTTAATTATGCAACATCCATATAATGTAATGGCATAATGCAATTTTAAGTATGCGTCAAACTTATTATTATATACACCTAATAATTTACCGCCATAACAAAGATTATCTGTTCTTACTTCATATACATATTTATATTTTTTATTCGACTTCATTTTTGTAACATTTCCATAAGTATTGCTGTTATATATAATACCACTGTGCTATATGCTATTATACTTGCTAATATAATTATTGTGTTCATTTTATTATACCTCTTTTAAATCCCATTGCCTGATAAAATTTTGTGTCTTGTCAAAATAACAGGTATAATTTATCTGTTTATATTTATCTGTATTTAAAAATATTTTATCAAAGGTTTTATAATCCACTTGTAAATCATTAATAAAATATTTATTATCATGTGTCTGTTTTAATGTATAATATAATGTTGTCATATCGTTATACTTCCTCCGCATTGTTAAAATCAAAGTATCTAATAGTTTTTAATTCTCCGCTTGGCGATTTACTAATACTTTTAATAACCTTGCGTCCGAATTTTGTATAAGCTTTTTTACTATATTCTTTACCGCCTAAACGATTGAAAAAATTAACAGTATCTTTGCATGTTGCATTATTGTAAAATGTTTCATTAATATAATTCACTTTATAATCTTTTAATTCATATTTATTTTTTGTAAAATCAAACTCATATTTTTCTGTAGTTAATTCAATATTATCAATCATTATATTTTGCCTCCATTATTATTGTACTATTAAACTATTGAAAACTTTATAACAATAATCTATAACTTCATTATATCCGTTATAATATATTTTACAATTTCCAGTAACTTCCCCGCCGTCGCTGTCTACCCATGTACTAAATATTATCGGCTGCTCTGATAGGTATATAGATTTTTCATAATTTTTATATAAGCTCATGCTAAAATTGTCATAGCTTTCTAAATTACTTATCATTAATCTATACTTATGGTAGCCATAAGTAAAGTATACCGTTATATCATCAATTAAAGATTGTCTATTCATTTTATATTCCTTTCATTGTTACATTGTACACGTTTTTACATATTCATATATATTATATTATAGCTCATATTCTTTACGACGTATGCGTAAGCCTCTGCATTGTATATCGCCATAGAATTCAGCCGTGCCCACATACCGTCCGACTTCTGGTGATATTTCATAATACATATCTTTTAATTGACTCATAATATCAGTCATTTCACTAGCCAATTGACCTTGTATGTGATATTGTTTCCAACCGCCTATTAAATTATCAACTTTCAATTGTTTCAAATTATAACTCATATTAAAATAATCCCCCATTAACTTCAGTACATGTTACCATTATTGACTCTTGATTGCATAATTCTTTAAGAGTTGCGCATATTAACTCAAGGTCATATAGTTTTTCATTTAAAATCAATTCTATTTTGCACGTTTTTTCACATACGATAGTATTATATTTATCATTATGTGTATATGCGCCATGCAATACTTGCATAGAATAAAACCCAAACATCTCAAGAAAATAATTTTGCACGTTGAAAACTATTTGCGCGCTATTATCTTTTTTACTATCCTTGTCGTTACATCCAATGTAAAATTCATACTTGATTTTTGTGTTACTTGTCATATATTCTAGTCCTCCATGAATCCATATTTGTTGTACGTATATTCTTGTGCGGTTTCATATAATTTACATAAGTTATTATTAAATGACTCATCATAATTATATTTTATTTCAATACGCTTATCGAATTCTCCGACGCTTTTATACACGTCAATCCAAATTTTATGGCAATAAGGTCTATTGTTTATGCCCCATTGAGTGTCGACGCTGTTAAGTCTTAAATAATTGCCACATAAATGATTTTTCAAAACATTTTTCAATCCTTGATTTAAGATATTAATTTTTTCTTTACAACTAATTCTTGTCATATTTTTTTATCCTCCATTTTGTTTTTATCGTCCTTACATTTTTATTATACATTATCTTTTTTACTTTGTCAAGTATTTTTATTTTATTTGTTACATATCTTTACATTAACTATATATTTAAATTATATATATATTGACCTATTATGCTAAAAATTATTATCGTGATAATAAATCCTAAGTTAGCCATACATATTTCAAATAAAATACCTAAAATAATTATTATAAATAAATATAATAGATTTTTCATTTTGTCTTACTCCTTATATTATTTATTATTTACTATAAAGATATATTTGTCAAGTGTATTTAAAATATTATTTACAATTGTTTACAATTATGTATTATTTTATTTTATATTTGTTTACATATTTAAAATCTCTCGTTTCGATATAAAATATATCGTTTAGATAGATATTTTTCTCTCTCAAAAATTGATAGGGGGTGTATCAAGGATTAACCCCCCTCTCTTTTTCGCGCGTTAAAGGGGGGATTATACAGTCATGCACGAGCAGCAAGATATGATTTTAAACATAAGGAATGGTAACCTAGCTCAAACGTGTGCTAAAATACATGAATTAAATATATTCATTAAATATATAATTAAATATACTACGCAAGCGAAGCGCGCGGGGTACTTCTTTAGCCTTAGTGGTTTAACGTAATTATCTGTGTGTATATATTTTAATATATCACACAATCATTATATTATATATCTTTAAAAAACGTGTGATATGTATGTACGAAGTACATATAAAACAAAGGAAGGTATATCGTTTAGATATATCCTTCCATGAACTGAGTATCAACTCAGTGAATTTAACTATAAATAATAGTATAAGTAATAGTATAAATAATAATAATAGTATGTATATATTAGGGGGTTTCTTATCCCCCTATACTAAAGGGGGGTTATATAAAGGGGGGTTTTATAATTTAGGAATACCCTTCGGCCTTCCTCCCTTGCTTCCATTTGCATAATCCCATCTGTATTTATTAAGCCCGCTATACATCATAGCTATAGCTCTATTAACGGCTTCCCTTACACTACCACTACAGTGCTCTGCGTATTTGGTGTCTAATACATTAAATAAAGCCCATTTAGCTACTAGGCGTAAAAATTGACCCCTTTCTTCATCATCCATAGTAACGTCGCAGATTAGGTCGTACATATCCCTAGTAAAAAAGAATTGAGGAATTTCAATAGGTTCCTCGTAAGGTTGATATCTCATTGTTGTTTTCCTTTCTAACTAGAATCATTTTTGTTTGCCAGTGTCTAGTATAGCTTACTATATATATTATTATACAAATATAAAAAACGTGTGCTAGAACGTCCTCAAGTCTATTATATAATTATCGTTAGATAATCTGTCGAAAAATATTTTTTCGTCTACGACGAGATGACAAAGACTATATTCTAATTTATAATCTATAGGTTCATCTAGCATCATAGCCAATTCTTCAATTTCGCTAAATACAATACTAGAGCCGTCGAAGGCGTCCTTCGATAGCTCCCTTATCTTTTTATATACTCTTTGTAAATCTTTCTTTGTCCAGCCTCTGTCTATGGCCTTATATTTTACTAAATCAAGCTTGCTCATTATGGTAATCCTTCACACATATAGCATCCGAATACATTCATCTCAACATGTTCTAATATATTGTCATATACGCCCATGTCTATATCTATATCGTATATATCTTTATTATACATTTGTTCTAATAATCTGTATACTTGTTGTCGCTTTGCTACGTCTATATATCTTTCAGCAGCCTTCATAGTTGGAAATAAATATGTTTTAAAACCCAACCTATCAAAGTCGTAGTATCGAGTAAAGAATAATCCTGATTTAATATTTTTTATTATATACGCTTTTGCCACATTGTATCCTTTCAAATAATTAATAAGGAGGCCATTTCCTGCCCCGTTAAGGCGGGTTAAATATCTTCTTAATAGTTCTAATCCTAGTTTTCTTAAAACGGCTAATAATGGCCTTAGAATGAATGTTCTTGAAGTCCGTCAGGACGCGTAGGGATTTATTCCTCTTCCTCCTCCTCATCAGGTTCGGGTTCCTCTACGTCAGATACGTAATCCCAAAAAAAGCCACACCCTGAAGCAACTTCCCCATCTTCATCATTATGTTCGTTATAGAAAGTGGCGATAGTATTCCATGTTTCTAAATCGACTATAGTATATCGTGAAATAAATAATCCTATAGCAACTAAACATAAAGCTAAAATATTAATAACTGTCATAATTGTAGTAAACATGGTATACCTTTACCTTTCTGAAATTCATTATTTATATTTATCGTAGGAGGGAGATTAATCCCTCCGAGAACTATCCGCTATTTGCGGCCCTTTTTTCCTTTGCACGGCATTTGTTATCACCTCCTAATTAGAAATTAGTTTTTGTATAGCTTTATGAACTGGGATATCTTCATAGAAATCGTAATCTTGCTCAGTACCTGGTAGAATAGGTTTTGTAACACCTTCCCAGAACGTTTGTCCATCAATTTTTATATAACATCCATTTAAATCAATAGTATTTTTCCAATATCTGTTAGGGTCTGGAGCCATCCAGCCCAAACATGCATTTACATTTATATAACCTATTACATTTTCGTTATCTTTTTGTACGTCCAGAACCCAATTGATTCCATCTTCTGATATTTGCAGCTTATAAGTTCCACTTCCATCGTAGGATAATTTTAGCCAATATGTTTTATTATAGTCGTACATAAGGCTTCCAGTCAGAGCACTATTCAGCCCTGGCATAGCAACCCAGGTATGGTCTACATCTCTATCTATTTTTATGCCTTCCCAGTCGGAAGCTCTAGCTTGAGAAAATATGCACCGTTCCTGGTTAAAATCATTATCGGTAGTAAATTTAAACTGTATCTCCCACGGACTACTACCTGGATTAAAATTTTGTGGCAAAGTAGCGTAATTACTTGTACTAAAATTACTTAATACGCCATCCGTATTGACTAGATTACCTACTGTATTTATATTATATGTAGGAGTTCCATACTTATAATATTTTCTTTCAGTTTTTTGTACCACTTTATAGACATCAACATCTTCATAGAAATCGTAGTCTTGTTCCGTACTTTCTTCTATAACATAATCACCTTTAATAACATTTCCGCTAGTTACAGTTATAAATTCATCAGTTATCTTATTGTACAAACCAACAACATTATCGCTTATTCTTTCACAAGGTACAAAGTCGCCTACAAAGGTGTTTCCGTAATATATTTGCAAACTATGAAAAGTTACACTTGACATAATCTTTACAGTATATGCACTACTGTAAGTTTGTGTATTTCCTTGAAGTAAATTATAGGAAGCTCCATATTCTTTCACATAATAATTACCGAATTCGAGTTTATACCTTGTATCAACATAACATCTACTGCCATAGATTCTTGCAGAACCCATGTCAAAAAATATCATATTTTCCCAATTAAAAAATCTATAATCTTCATTATCACTACCAGAATAATCTCCGAGTATTACATCCCCAGTAATTTCTCTAGGTATAAAGTCGAATATCATTTTTAAGTTGGAATCACAAGCGATACCTGTATCTAATAAAGGTTGATTTGTAAAATCTGCAAATGTTAATTCTCTATATCCATTAGCCACAGATTTATACTTGTAATACTTTCTTTCAGTATTTTTAACTACTTTATAACTCATATATTATTGTTTCCTTCGTAGTAATTATTAATATTAACTATTGGCAGTAGCGAGATTAACCTGTCCAAAAACTATGTAACTACCAGTAGCTGACGGTGTAAATCCTGTCGTGCTAGATGCGCTCGCGCTACAAGTGTTTATATAATTCGTATTAGCAAATTCTTTCAAGAAGGTTACTGCAGTTCCTGAAGTACAATTACCCCCTTGAATGCAAGTGCCATCTGAAAATATTTTATAAAAAGAAGGAAGTTGTGAAACACTTGAACTTTCTATTACTACTTGAACGTCTACAAGTTCACTGTTATCTACTTTATCAGCTACAGCTTCAGCTACAGCAGTACCTGATTGAGCGTTAGTAGAAGTAGCATCATATGTCTGGTCTACAGTTACAGGATTAGGATTAGTGTTTACAAGGTTTCCATTCTGTAACGTAAGACCTGCGCCGATATGTAAATCAAGATAGTTATATGCTTGCTCTCCTGAGATGTCAAATAGATTTTCCCTGCCTTCATCAGAAAAGTCTGCTATATCGCCATCATAATCATATAAGCCTAGCTTAGATATATCAATAGCAGTATTGTTATCATAACCCGATGTTGAGTTCTGACGTACAACTCTTAATGTATTAATATTATCAAATAGAGCGTCAGATTTACTAAATTTATAACCTTCTGGATATGAGGAGCCTGGCATCTTGCTAATAATAGTAGTGGTCGTATCGTCTTCTAACATTTGAAATACTATATAATCAGTAAGCGCTGACATTCTAGAAACAGATACAGAAGTCCCCATAGTATTACTAGAATTATTGAATAAATACACAGTACCATAGGATGTATAAGTATTAATATCGTCAGTCCAATATCTATCCATTCCACCAGTGCCACAACCAATACCGTTTTTAGGGAAGAATGCGCCATTATCATTGAAAGTTCCTAAATATCCTATAAATGACGAAGGAATTACTACCACTTGTCCTGGACGTATAGGTATATCAATATAAGCCTTAAAGCTATCTTCAGATGTACTCCAAGTGTCATTGACCCATGCTGACGTTGGAGCATATAGCATAACTCGTCCACCTTGTGATGGTTGCCAGCTATATCTAGGAGTGTAATATTCATCAGAATTTCCACTTGTACTATATATACTTGTAGGTGTTGCATAGCTAAATCCGTGCATATTTGATTTAATATATGACGAGATAGTTAATGGCGCTTTTGGAGTCAATACATCTTGCTTTTTAGCTAATTTAGCGTCAGTTTCCGCTTTAGTATAAGCGTCAACACTTTCACCACCAGCATCAAGGGCGATAGTGCTATCTCCAGATTGGTTAGTAGTAATAGTACCTTTGGTAACTCCACCTTGCGTGAAAGTAATTGTACCGTTTCCGACCGTAGGCAAATCTGCCGATGTGATAAATCCACTATCGTTAGTTAAATCGGATGTTGCCGTTGGCAAATCTGTCTTTAAAGCTACTACTGAACTATCTACAGAAATGATATCATTTGTAATATCGATACCGTTTCCTTCAATATAGGAACCGCCTCCGCCTCCACCGCCATCGGTTAGGTTAATAATAACATCTCCTGACTGATTAACTGAGAATTGACCTCTTTGCACACCACCTTGATTAATTGTGACAGTACCATTACCAACCGTAGGTATATCAGATATGTCAGCCTTCTCATTTAACATCAAATCAACCTGGGTTGTATTATAGTAATTATTCATATTAGGTAAATCTGATACGTTAGCCTTAGCTGATAATAAAGTATCAGTTTCTGATTTGTTATAAGCATTGACATCGTTAGCGGTTAATGTTATATTAGAACCTAAATTATATCCGTTAATAGTTCTAGATTTTGGTACATAATTTTCTAATAAACCAACAACACTGCTTTGAAGTTCAGATATAGCATTACTATTAGTAGATATATCAATTTCTAAAGATTCCGTCTCTGCTTCTAAATCATCTACTCTATCTTCAAGTCGGGAGATATCTTCAGGTGCAGAACCTACTATATTAATAACATCAGCAGGAGAGACTACGGAAGTGCTATCTTGTCTTTCTATATCTGAAGCAGTAGCAAATCTTACTACACCATATTGAGACTGACTACCCATATCGGCATCGCCAGCATACATTACACCAGTTTCTCTATTTAATCTAATATAAGTACCACCTAAATCATCTTTATGTTCTCTCAAATTAGCGGTAAGAAAAGTGCTATTTTGAGTTTGTATTTGTAATACATATTCGCTCAATGTATCAGTTGCTACGGTAATTATAGGACTGAACCCTTGTTCGCCTTGAATACCTTGTGGGCCTCTAGGACCTTGTTTGTTAAGATAAAAATCAAATTTACTCATTCTTTATATATCCTTATACTTGTACTACATGGACTTTATTAAATTCACCGTTTTTTCCACCTTCGGTGATAGTTTCGATATGCTGTAAAGTATCAACATCTAATAGCTCTAACATTATAGGATGATGTCCTAATCCTATTTTTCTAGTATCTTCTGCGGATACTGTAAAGGTAAATTCACCATCAGTAGAATTGGTTATCAATCCTTCAGTTTCAATATCACTGAGTTGTGTGATAACATGTTCTACTAATACTTCAGCATCTGCCGTAGCAGAACCTAATATTCTAAATCTTATAGCATAATCATCTAAGTCTAATGGAATAAACTTAGTTCCATTTCTGACTACATAATTTTCAGTAGTATCATCAGGGTCCATAGCAACAAAAAGAGATGTGGTAAATTGTCTAGATTCTCCATAGATACATACTGCATCAATAAAAGTATTCATTAAAGTTCGTCCCTTTCCGATTGGAATTATCTAATTATATTATATATTATAAAAAATCATTTTTCAAGAGTTTGTTACAAAAGTTTTACATTTGTTATTATCGTCCAGGTCGTTCGACGTTATAATTCCAAAATTTTTGGTTAGCAAATATGGTTTCACCAGCTAATGAGTTATAAGGATTACCTATACCTTTCGGAATAAACATAAAATTAAAAGGTTCCCAATAGCTATCATTTCTATCTCCGTGGAATTGATGGTAAGCTACTTGAGTATCAAATAAATTAATTCGACAATTCCTACCAGCAGAACCGCTATAGAATACCCCTTTTTGAGAAGTATCGGGGTTCATATAAGCTGCATAAAGCGCCCAATCATTAGCTTTACTTTCTATTCTTACTTTATAGTTTGGTATACCTTCATTGACAGCTTCGGGAGTATTACACAATCTAGATAATCTATTAGTATTTATTTTAGAAATAAGAATACCAGAACCTGGCCTTCTTGTATAAAAGTTAATACCTTCAGTATCATCTGGAGAAGTAAATAAACGAAGATTCTTTAGATTCAAACTACTTGACGTTTCTCGATTAGCAATACCCGCATAAACATTTCCAGCACCAGGTCCAGAATAGCGAGTATATGTAAGCCTAATATAGGTTATTCTTTTATCGACAATAGGACATTCTTCCGCCCAATTAAGCTCCCTACTATCATAATCATTCTTTACAATAGTAGCTCCAGGTTCATGATATAATAATGTACCATCAACTACATCAAAGTTTCCAGGACTTGCTGTACGCCCTTTTCGATATGAACCATAGTTGGAATATCCCCACCACACTCTAGCAGCTTCACCTTCACTTGTATATACGTCTAGACAATTAGCATTTTTCTGTCCTGCCTGCCATGCATGTATATTACCCGAATCATCCCTAAATCCTAATCTCCAATAATTATTCAAAGCACTAATATTATATTGTTCTGGGACTGTAAAATAGATACAGCCTTCCTCATCATCAGAAGTGAAATTAAAGGTTATATGTCCAGTTACTTCATCATACTCTATATTACTAGATGTAGATATATAACTACCGCCTTCACTTGAAAAGGTATATATGTCTAATTCAGGGTTATACCATATATGGTCCCCGCTTCCTTGAATAGTCTTACTCGGAAGTCTTGTAACTTGTCTATCTTTTATGTATAAACCTTCAGATACTACGTAATTACCGCTTGATATTCTTAATACATTAGCACCTAAAATACATCCATCTAAAGCATCTAATGCTGTTTTTAATCCGCCTACGGAAAGAGTATAGCCATAGGGAGCTAAGTCAGGACCTCCAATATTATAATCGACATCCTCACCTACATTTAAAGCGGCATTATACTCGTCTATTTTAGCGTTTATGGTAGTAAGTAGCTTATCAAATTCTTCTTGAACATCAGCAACTTTAACTACACCTTTAAAGTTTCTTACCATTTATTTAATCTCCTAAGTATTATATCTTACTTTAAATGCAAATTGAGCTGAACCACTTACGACATCACCCTTCTTAACATAGATAATAGCATGGTTGATATTATCGTAAGCTCCACCACCATCACCTTTTATTATAGTTTCTCCATTTACCTGAACGTCAAGGAAATTTCTATGGCCTACAATACATAAACATTCATAATCATTTGCAGTATAAGGTAACGTAATTCCGTCGCCCTTAGATAGAGATTTATATTGAGTAGCATCTTGTGGGTATAATTTAAGTGAAGTCCTTAAATCACCCACTAAGAATATTCTACCCTCGGGGTCGACTCTATATTGAAATAGCAAAATCTCATTACCTTGTGCAGTAGATGAACTACTAAATCTTATGGTACGTGTTAGTTTAGTATTAGATGGAGAAGGTGATACGTAAGCATAGCCTTCTCTAATTGTCGTACTACCAGTAGCTCTTGTAATTCTATGATTAGTAGGATTATAATATAATATAGTAGCAAATAAAGTATTATCATTGAATGATAAATAATTTATCTTATTCATATCATCTACTATCGCATAAAGTTCATTAGTTCTAGCAGCCATAGTCGCCCTTATTGGAGCTGGAACTCTATAATTCTTAGTTATAAATTGTTGATAGAATTCTAAATCTCCCAATATAGCATCTACACTATTTATAGCATAAGTCATATTATTTTCTAATTGTCTAAATGCTGCTGTAATTTTACTACCAAAAGCTAATGATGAAGTATTAAAATATTCAAATGTCATTTATTCTATACTCCCATATCTCTAAATATTAAAGGGTAACCAGCATGTCCGCGGCTTTCTCTCCAGGACTGGCCGACTCCTCTTTCTCCATTCTTATAAGTAATAGGACCTTCAGCTCCAGACATATAAGTATTAACTATTCTCTTAGACATGTTAGCACACACTTCCAATGCATTTACATCAATCAATCCTAAACCACCTATAGAATGAACAATGCCATTATCATAACAAGCTATAAGTATATCATTATTAGGATTAGTTCCATTCTCCGAAATATACACTAAACCTTCTGAATAGTCTAAATATACCCATATTTTTCCGTTAGTACCTAATTCGTTAAGGTTTGCATTTTGAATAGTTACAAGAGAATAATTATCATTATAATATTGAAGCTTCTTTAAAACCTTATTATCCCATGTACATACTATTGGAAATCCTTTGAGATTCATAGCATCTACAAAACTTTTCAGATTCATTATTCTATTATCATCACTTTCCAATGTAGTATCTTCATAAACAAATGAACTAAAATCTGGAAGTGATATGTCTAATGGAGAAGCTTCAGCTAATTCATTTAGCTTACTCTCGATAGCATTAAAGTTTTCGATTAAGGCATCTTTATTAATTCTACCTTCGGTATCGTACCAGTCTAAACGTGGTAATACTAATCTTTCTATCATATTAATATCCTTCTCCCTGAAGTCTCATTTGACCTCTCATAAATTGTCTTGTCAAGTTTCTATTCTTTGTCGGAGTCATTTGCTCAAACTCTGGATGATACTCTTGCTCATATATACCTCTGAATGAATTTATAACATCCATTGCTGTCCTTCCTTTAGCTGGATTACCAGCAGATATAGGATTAGTTTCTAAATTTTCTCTATCGAATCCACCAAACATAGCCATACCGTATGGTTGATAATACTGTCCAGTAGGACTTATTACGGAAGATACTAATGGAGCTATGGTTTTATTATAAAGGTTTATAGGCCCGATAAGTTGTTTCAATGCAGTGTTTAATAATTCATCGCCTTGACCGTTTATTTCATGCCATGGTTGGCCTTGGCCTGATTGGAATCTTTTAGTACCAGCAACCTGAGTCATTATATTATTTTGCATAGGTCTTTTCATTGGCCTACCGTACTGGTCTAATCCGCCCAGAGCATTTATCATTGGCCCAAATAAAGCCCATTGAGCTGGTCTTTCTCTACCCCAGTTAGCCATATCCGCGAATTTAATTGATGTAGTTATAGGTACGAATTCAGCCGATATAGTTTTCATTTGATTACTCTTAGGGTCGAATTTAAATGATACATAAGGCTTATCCATATCTACATGTAGATTCATTCTGTTCTGCATTTCTTTATCAAAACCTATATTAGCTGCTATATCAGTTAATAACACATTGGCTAATAAAGGACTCTTTTCTAGCATTCTAAACGAAGCTTGAGTTGCAGTATCTGTCCACTTCCAGAATGGGTTAGCTATCGCACCTAAGTCGTTTATAAAATCAGGCAATAGATTTCTAGTTGAGTTAATTAATGCAGCCTTCTTAGTGTCTGTAATAATTTCGCCCAGTTTCATTTTATCCATCTGATTAATAGCGTTTAATCTATCTCCGAATGGAATACCTTTCTGTCTTAAATTTGCGTGTGCTGCTATCTCTGCAAAAGTATTCTGAATAGTTCTATCTACTAAACTTGCCCTGTTACCAATAAAGTTATTTATCTGGTCAATTTGTCTAAGACCTGGCATTGTGGATACTTTACCTTTTCTCGGGTATCTAAAAGCACCTAGCTGCTTAGCTAAATTACCTTGAGATTTTATAGCACTTACGATATCAGCCACTATCATAGGGCCAGAATTTAATAAAGCATTAGTAGCACCAGTAATAAAGTTAGGGCCTAAATAACCTAATGAGGATAACATAGTACCTCTAACAGTACCACCGACATCTTTCATGAATCCTGTTAGGCCATTACCACTCGCTTGTAATTGAGATTTTAACGGAGCTAATACATCGTTATCTATAGCTATATCGTCTAAGCCTAAAGGTTCGGGACGAGCCTTACTTAAAGCTTCTTTTAATTTACCTTGTTCTAATAAAGCTCTATCAAGATAAGATGCTTTAGCGCTTTTCCCTAATTCACTAGCGACTGGAGCAAACTCACCTCTAAGTATAGAACTAGCTACCCCACCTTCAAGGTAAGAATCCATTAAGTTAGTTAAATACTCTTGAGGCTTAGCCCATTGTTCTGCAATAGCTTTATAAGTTGCATTACCATAAGCTCTGCTACTGAATCTACCAGCTAATTTTAAATCTCCAGCATTCCTTGCAGCTTGTACTCCACCCTTACCTAAAGTCTTGTCAACCTCAGCCATCATGTGTGTAACAGGAAGAATTTCCCCATCATCAAACATTCTTTTAGCTTGATAAACTTCATTAGCTACGGGGTTCTTTTTAGCTTTTTCTAAAACAGCGTCTATGCCATTTTTATCTAAATCATCTAGAAATGGAGTAATTTCTCTACGCACTTGCTCGTAAGTAATTCCAGGTTGAGCTAATTCTCTGTCTCTTAAAATCTTTTGAATAATAGCTGTCCGTTCTTTACCTACATAAGTATCAGGACTATACACACGAGCTAGTTCGTCAAAGTCATCCGAAGCCTCCCTTAAAGCTGTCCAGAGTTTTTCGGCTTGTTCAGTTTTAGGTAGAGAAGATTTGCCGCCTTGTTCAGCAGCTCTCAACACATCTTCTAAATTTACATTAGCTTCTTTAGCTAGTTTGTTTACATTATCTAATTTTTCTTGAGCTTTTAATACACTCTGAGTTACAGTTTTTTGTTCAGCCGCTAAAGCTTTCTCAACATCTCCCGCCTTAGCAACTTTTGCTAGGCCAGGTACTTTGCTAATAAGTTTTTTAGCTACACCAGCGCCGCCTAGCGATATAAAATCCATAAGAAAATCGAGAGGATGAGCATAAGCTCCAGCAATTACACCCTTTGCAATGTCGAGTGCATCTCGCCCTTCCATTTTGCGCAAGTCTATATTATAAGGCTCGAGTATCATATTGACTACGTCGATAGTAGCATTGCTTATAAATTCTTGAGGGGAGTTATATTTAGCTGCATAATCTTGAATTGCTTTTGGGGCGTTAGCTATCAGCTCTGGAGCGTTAGCCCAGATATAATTTAAACCAGTGCCTATTTCTCTAGCATTATTAATGAAGTTAGTTAGTAGGTTTGTACTCACTCCCTCCATTTCTGAAGGTTTACGTTGAGCAGCTTCTTTCTGCTGTTTTGCATACTCTGCAAATTTATCAGCAGGCAATGGTTCGTTAGAAGCGGATTGATTACTGAATCCAATAATTGTATTAGGGTCGATACCAGCACTTTGTAATAAATTCATGGCATAGTTATTGGTATCGAATCCTGAATTGTTAAACTGTGCGAACATATTCAAGGGGATACCCTCGTTAATAACACTGCTATTGTTATTGTTGTTTTGCGGTGTATTGAAAGCTAGTACGGTATCATTATTTTGTTTTAAAGGATTCGTACTTCTGCCACTCTCTTGGGCTAAGTATTCACTAGCATACTTATTTGAGAAATCATAGTGATTACCATTAGCCATAGTAACCTTACCAGCCTTGTATAGTTTATCATATTCATCTGGAGTTACTATTTTATTACTTCCACGTACTTCATAACCTACCGCACCAGTGCCTTCTCCGAAGTACCTTCTATTGTACAACTTTCTATACAGATTAGGAGGAATTATTCCTTGAGCATCTAATTTTGCACCATCCCCGTGGCCTCGGCCTGAGCTACTTTGTTTATGCTGTCCACCCATAGCTGAGGTATAAATTACCTTAACACCATTATTTGCTAATTCATCGTCAAGCCAGTGCATGGCATCTGCGTAATCTTTCCTTATAAATGGAACACTATTACCAGACCAGATTTGTCCTTTTAATCCCATAGACCTCATATCT